>Ga0075111_1000904_pt1 | contig 13795 bp, 14 predicted proteins | sample AntAceMetag02UKK_FD_69787 | JGI IMG/M metagenome (GOLD analysis project Ga0075111, IMG submission 69787) | Saline lake microbial communities from Ace Lake, Antarctica - Antarctic Ace Lake Metagenome 02UKK | ecosystem: Environmental > Aquatic > Non-marine Saline and Alkaline > Saline | place... | reverse complement strand
CTTCGCCAATGGGACATACCCTAGAACTGGATTTGTTAAAATCGAATAAAATGAAAAAGGATTCTTAATTTTATTCATCTAGGTCTTTAATAATTCGAAGCCATCTTTACTATCTTTAACAGCGTATCCAGCTTCACTTATTTGATCTCGATACTCATCAGATTTTTCCCAATCTTTATTCTGACGGGCTTCCTGTCTTTTTGTTGCTAAAGCAATTATATCAACAGGAATTGTCTCTTTTTTTACTTCGATCTTAATTCCAAGAACATCTAGTATTTCTAGTAATAGATCCTTAATACTAGCATTCTTTGTTTTGTTTAATTCCTTAACCAGATCAAATACGACAGCAAGAGCTCTTGCTGTGTTAAAATCGTCATTCATCGATTCAATAAATCGATTACGATATATACTAAGGTCAAGTTCATCATGATTCAAATTTTCAAGAGCTATTGCATTTGTAATACGATTTAATGCTTTACTCGTTTCTTTAATATCTGTATCTGAATAATTAATTGGCATCCGATAATGTGTCATTAGAAAAAACAATCTGAGAGCCATTGGATCTATATGCTTCAGAACCTCTCTAATAGTGAAAAAATTATTTAATGACTTACTCATTTTTTCGTTATTAATTCTGACAAAACCATTATGGATCCAGTAATTCGCCATTGGCTTACCGGTCAATCCTTCAGACTGAGCTATTTCATTCTCATGGTGAGGAAATATCAAATCATTACCGCCACCATGAATATCAAAAGTCGCACCTAAATACTGATTACTCATAGCGCTACATTCGATATGCCATCCTGGCCGGCCTTTTCCCCAAGGACTATCCCAAGACAATTCATTTTCTTTTTCAGCTTTCCAAAGAGCAAAATCAAGTGGGTAGTGTTTTTTATCGCTAATATCTACTCTTGCACCAGCTTGCATATCTTCTAACTTTCGATTTGAAAGTTTTCCATAATCCTTAAATTTACGAACAGCATAATAGACATCACCTGCGGACTCATAGGCAAGATCTTTCTTAATTAGATTCTCGATAAACGTGATAATCCCTGTTATATGAGTGCTCACTTTAGGATAAATATCAGCTCGTTTAATATTTAGAGCATCCATGTCCGTAAAATATTCTTCAATCATACGAGCAGACAAATCCAATGGATCCTCTTTATTTTCAATCGCACGATTGATGATCTTATCATCAACATCTGTAAAATTTTGCACATATTTTACTTTTGAACCGCTATACTCAAGATATCTTCTAATGACATCAAACGAAACATATGCACGTGCATGACCAATATGGCATAAATCATATACAGTCACACCACACACATACATATTAATTTGATCTTTTTTAATCGATTTTAGTTCTGTCTTTTTGTGTCCTAAATTATTATATACTTGAATCATTTTTGTTTCAGCAACACGATCGCATTTGCTGCTATTCCTTCCTCTCGCCCAACAAAACCTAATTTTTCGGTTGTTGTTGCTTTTATATTCACCAAATCACTATCTATATTTAAAATCGCAGATATATTTACTTTCATCTCTGAAAAATATTGTTGCAATTTAGGTCTTTCTGCCAGTATCGTCGCATCAACATTAACTACGTCGTATTGTTTAATAATATCCATCGTGTTTTGAAGTAATTCTTGGCTATCAATCCCCTTAAATCGTGGATCAGTATCAGGAAAATGCTCTCCGATTACGCCTTTCCCAGAAGCACCCAACAAGGCATCAATTATTGCATGTATTAATACATCGGCGTCACTATGTCCAAGCAAGCCTTTTTCAAATGGAATATCAACACCACCCAAAATCAACTTTCGCCCCACTACTAATTGATGTACATCAATGCCATTTCCGACTCTATACATTTTGATCTCCCATTACTTGAACAATAACGTTCCTATTACAACCACGTTCATCAAAATCTAGCAGTATTTAGTATAACTTAGAGAGAAACGTTTGTAAAAACACTAATTAAGTTTAGCAGCTAGTTCTTGGACAGCTTTTAATATATCTTCGTTTTCTGGTTCTAGTACTAATATTTTTCTAAACTCAGAAAGAGCACGATGTAAATCACCTAAAAAGTAATAACCGGTTGCACGATTATACATAGCACTCAAGTTTTTAGGTTCAAGATTAAGAATCTGGTCACAATATTTTATGGCCGTTTCAAATTCTTCTTCTTCCACTGCAACATTCGCAAATTGAAACAGTGCATCAACATTGCTTGGTTCCTTTTTTAAAATAACACTTAACTCCTCCTTTGCTTTATCTAAACGTTTTCGTTCTATATAAAACAAAACTAGCTGAAAGCGGGCTCTTGTATTATCTGGGTTTATAGCCAAGGCATCCTGCAATTCAAGCAATGGAATTTCCGTCTCTTTTTCTTTATGATAAAATTCTTCAATATTTTGAAGCCGTTGTCTTACTAAGAAATTTTTTCGTTTTAGAATAGCCTGAAGTATTGGTTTACTTAAATTAACGTCAGGAATACCAAACCAATGAAGACGTCGTCCACAGTATGGGCAAAAATTACGGCGTATTGCCATTTTTTCTGATACAAGTTTATCGCAGTATGTGCAGTACATAATAGACTATAATAAACGAATTGCCTCTAATTAGAAACTATGGCTAAGAAATTCAGCATATTTTTTATCAGTACCGAGTAAGTGTTCTTTATCCCAATCCTTAATAAACTTTAACATATTTATTGGAAGACTAATTGTGGGACTATCTGCAACACGTAAAAATTCTTTGATCTTAGAGATGAAATCATCGTGCTCTTTTTTATGTTCCTTTAAATAAGGATATCCCTTTTTTTCTAAGAATTCTTCTTCATAAATAAAATGAGATGCAGCAAAAGCCAGAAGTTTTTCAAGATAGATTTTCGCTTTCACATCACCTTTTGCTTGAACCATCGAAAAATAAAAATCATTCATAATAGCTATAAGTTGCCTATGTTGATCATCTAATGATTCATTTCCAACACTATAGGAGTCATCCCACTCAAACCTGAACATAAAACTATACATCTATAAGATCCCTGATTTTAGATTAAAAGAAAACCCGATTTAAGCGAGTTTTCTTTTAATAACTAATTATCCTTTTGGAATTGCCATTCCGGCAAATACCATAACAAATAAGGCAACGGTTTCAATTACACCCAATACCATGATGTAATTACCAAAACCTTTACCAGTTTCAGCTAATGCATCTGCTGCTCTAGCACCAGCTTTACCTTGCATATAAGCACTAGCGGCCATTGCAAGACCTGCAATACCACCAAGTATCATTTGATATACATACATGCTAGGCGGTAAATTTGCTGCACGAATTGATCCACCAAGAATCATTCCATAAATGGTTTGTGATAACGGTGCACCAACAAATGCAATAAGAATGAATGGAGCAGCTTTATTTGCAGCAAATGCTTTTTTCCAAGCACCAATTGCTGCCATACCTGCAACACCCGTTCCTAAAGCAGACCCTATTGCTGCTATAGCTAACGAAAACCCCATATCTCCTAAACCTTCAATCATTTCAATCCCTCCTTTATTTTATTCCTTAAACGGTTCATATTCCTTACCAGCCCATTCCATGTTTAAATGGCCTGAAAATTCCAACATATTTAATCTTACACCATGAACTATTAATGCCATAGCCCCTAAAACTATATTTAGACCATGACCAATCAACAATATAAACACAGCACCAAGTGTTGTAAAAACACTATTAAAACCAATTCCAAGAGCCATCTCATTAAAACTTACCGCAACAACAACAGAAGCATAACCAACAGCAAATAGCCTTACATATGACACAACATCTGAAAACGTACTAATTGCACTAAGGGGAATATCAGCTAAAGACAGCAACGCCCCTTTAAACATATTTTTCTGGGCATTAGCGAACAAGATGATAAGAATAATTCCGCCAACAAGTGATACTTTCCCGATTAATGGGAATGGTTGACTCAATACTAGTAAATGAGCAACAAAATACAGCCCCCAAACAACTCCAACCCAACCGACCTGTCCGAGTGCTCGCAAAGATTTCCTTGCTCGAAAAGCTAGTAACAAGTGAGCAATACTCAAATGAACAGCCCCAATAAGAAAACATAAATGCATAATAGTTTCTTTACTATCAACCGCACCAAAACTTGCAATCGAAGGGATAACCACTGAGCTGAATACCGGCAATTGAGCTATTTTTTCAACACCGAACCATGTACCTGTAATCGCTCCCCAAAAAATGGTAGCAGCACTCATAGCATACATTAAAAGAAACGGTTCCGGTGGAGCATCCTTAAATTTCTTTCGTGCAAGAAAAGTCAGGACTACAAATAAAACACCATAACCAGCATCGCCAATTAACATGGCAAAAAATAAACCAAAAAATAATAAGAACCAGATGCTGATATCAAATTCATTATAATTTGGCACCGTTCCCATAAACTTAAAAACAGGCGCAATAATATTGATCCATTTATTATTTTTAATTAGTATCGGAGGATCATCTTCTTCTGTAACTTCCTCCAGAACATAGGCACAATCATTTGCATTCGCATATTCTTTAATACTCGCAGCCTTATCAGTAGGGACATATCCTTTAAGATATGTAACCATGCCGGCTTCTTCCATACCAAACTTAACTTTTTCATATTCAAGTCGTTTTAATGTTGATTTTCTATACGCTTCAATCAAGTTTTTGTAGGTCATCATTTTAGCAAAATCATCTTCAATTTTAAGTAATTCTGTTTTTATCTTACTTAATTCAGATACAATCTCCACATACTCTGTCTCAGGCAACTGCTCTTCTTTAAGATCTAGTCGCTCTTCTTCTGTACGAGCAATTAATGCAATCTTCAGGTCAAACTTAGTCTCTGCCAAGATAAAAACTTCATGACTAGAATCAATTTTATCCATAGAGGCCCGTGGTGCTTGATACAATTTCACATAAAACCCTGATTCCATAAGGTATTTCAAATTTTCTAAAGACACTTTACCCCATGCATCGAACCACTCCTGTTGTTTAATGTAAATTTCTTGTTTTCGATAAAGCTCAGTTCGTTCATCGTCTAACATCAAAACTTCCTCAACTATTTCACTTATATCCTGAACCTCTTTCACGTTTTCAACAGAAGAATATGGTTTTAATAGAATAATCGTTTTTTCTATATCAGAAATAGCATCTTCCAATCTTGGCATGTCTGAACTAGTCGGCATTTTAAATAACTCAACATGTAAAACTCCAAGCTGACGCAAATTTTTTAGGACAGAACTTTGCTGAGACTTAATGGTAAATATTGTCGCTTTAAGCATTTTTGTAATCATGCAGCTTTCTCCATTTTCTTTTTCTCTACTTTGTTCTTAGCTATCTTCCCTCTTACTACTGAAGCAGTATCCATATCTCCAAGATAAATCTTAATTTTACGGATATTATCCTTCGATTTTGGGATCATAACTTTATCAAATAAATTAATTCGTTGAATTGTAACTCGCAACTCTTCCTTAATCACTTCCTGCTGTTTATGAAGTATTTTTTGCTCTGCCTTCAACTCCATTATCTGTTTAACAACAACAAGGCCTCTATCTACCCATAATGGGTACTGCATATAGTCATAATCTTTATTCTCAAATACAACTCCTTCGAATAATTCGATATCACTACCTGCAATATTACCAATCGCAGTCTTAATCTCTTTCAACTCAAATAAAGAATGTAAATCAATATCCTCAGAAAATAACTCAACCCAACTATTGATATTCCGTTCTAAAATATCAATTTCCTTTTCGATACGATCAATTGTATCCTGAATGCGTCGTATTTCAACCAATAGTTGAGTCTTCTTTAGCTCTAAGGTCGGAAGATACCGAACATATCGCTTTAACGAATCTTTCTGTTTCTTAAATTCATTTTTAGTTAATCTTAATTTTGCCATGGTATCTTTCTACATTACCTATTTGGCCAGAACTCTTCAACCAACTCTGATCTAAATCCAGTTTCTTCCTTAGTAAAACAATCCGACAGTATTTGCCAGCCTTTATCCAACGCTTCTTCCAATGGAATATTGAGTGTTAAATCCATCATAGTACTTTCAAATTTGCCACCATATTTTAGTAGTTTTTGATCCCAGTCACTCATCCTAAAACCCATTGATCTTTTTTCTTCAGCTTCCAAGTATTGAGCATATAGCTGAATCATACCATCCATAATGGCACGATGATCTTTACGAGTATCCGCATTAACCTGTTGCTTCAATCGACTTAATGACCCGAATGGTTCAATACGTCCATTTTTTAAATAGAACTGCCCCTCTGTAATATATCCAGTATTATCTGGAACTGGGTGAGTTACATCATCACCAGGCATAGTGGTAACAGCTAAAGTTGTAATTGATCCTGCACTGTCAAAATCTACGGCCTTTTCATATCGTGATGCCAATTGTGAGTATAAATCGCCAGGATATCCTCTGTTTGATGGCACCTGTTCCATCGTAATCGCAATTTCCTTCATTGCATCTGCAAAGTTAGTCATATCAGTTAATAGTACGAGAACATCTTTACCAGCTAGTGCAAATTTCTCTGCAACAGCCAAACATAAATCTGGAACCATCAGCCCTTCAACAACAGGATCAGATGCAGTATGCATAAAAAATATTGATCGATTTAATGCGCCACCTTTTTCTAATTCATTTTTAAAGTACATATATTCATCAAACTTTAATCCCATTCCACCAAGCACGATCATATCGACTTCTGCTTGAAGTGCTATTCTTGCTAATAACTCATTATATGGCTCACCAGAAACAGAAAATATCGGAAGCTTCTGTGATACAACCAGAGAGTTAAAAACATCAATCATTGGAATATTAGTACGAATCATACGCTTAGGGATAATACGTTTTGCAGGATTAACCGACGGCCCTGCAATTTCAATCAAATTATCATTTAATTCTGGACCATTATCTCGAGGTTTTCCTGAACCATCGAAAACGCGTCCAAGCATATCTTCAGAAAATGCAACCTGCATCGGATGCCCAAGAAAACGAACTTCATCATTTGTTGCAATACCTTTCGATCCGGCAAAAACCTGTAAGGAAACAATCTCCCCTTCTAGCTTAATTACCTGTGCAAGCGTTTTTCCTCTTGAAGTAGATACTTCTGCTAGCTCCTCATAAGACACATCTTCTGCACGAACGGTTATTACGTTACCAATTATACTTAGAATTTTGTTATGTACTTTTTTCATACGCTCTCCTGTCCTTTACAATTTTTACTTTACTTTTATTTAAACTGCAGCCGATTCGGATACAGCCTCTTGTAGATGCTGATTAATCTTTTCCTGCTGTTCATTAAACTTATCGGTTTTAAACTCAATATAATTCCAGTCAATAAGATATTGTCTTAATTTAGTAAAAAAACCACGTGCATCATCTTTATTATCAAACACATAGTTATCTTTTATAATTTCATAGATTTTCCCAAATACATACTGTTGTCTATCTGGAGAACATGCAGCATCAACAGGATCAAAACCATTTTGCTGTAAATAAACAGAATCCAATAAGTCTCCCTTTAAATAAATAATATAATCATCAACAGAAGTACCCTCTTCACCAACAACCATCATCATTTGGTGAACATCACTCCCTTTTCGTAAAATACTGTGTGCATCCTGAACTTTCTCGACAGGAATTACCCCTTTGTACTTAGACCAACTATCCAGTGGATCAATTGATGGAAATTTTCTAGCATTTGAACGTTCTCTCGATAAACCATGAAAGCCACCCACAACTTTTAAAGTTGCTTGAGTAACCGGTTCTTCAAAGTTACCACCTGCTGGAGATACAGTTCCACCAATCGTCATACTTCCAAACTGACCATCAAATAACTCAACATAACCAGCTCGCTCATAAAATTCTGCAATTCGTGACTCTAAATAAGCGGGGAAGGCTTCTTCCCCAGGGATTTCTTCTAGTCGGCCCGAAACTTCTCTCATTGCTTGTGCCCATCGAGATGTTGAATCTGCTAACAATAATACATTTAATCCCATTTGTCGGTAATACTCACCCAGTGTTGCTGCAGTATAAACCGAGGCCTCTCTTGCCGCAACTGGCATTGAAGATGTGTTACAAATAATAATAGTACGTTCCATTAGTGACTTCCCAGTACGTGGGTCGATTAGCTCTGGAAACTCTCTCAATGTTTCAACTACTTCACCCGCTCTCTCTCCGCAGGCTGCAATAATTACAATATCAACCTCAGCATAACGAGCCGTAATCTGCTGCATAACGGTCTTCCCAGCGCCGAAAGGTCCGGGAATGCAATATGTCCCACCTTTTGATATTGGAAAAAAAGTATCAACAATACGAACTTTAGTAGTCATAGGCTCTACTGGTAAATGTTTTTGAGCATATGCTTTTATAGGCAATTTAACTGGCCATTCAAATGTCATACTTACCTCAGTAACATTACCCTTTGAATCCTTAATTCCTGCCATAGGTTCTTTTATAGTATAATCACCTGCTTCTTTTATCCACTCAATGATATATTCCCCTAGGAACCCAAATGGAATCATTATTTTGTGCTGAAACATTCCCTCAGGAACATATCCCACAGACATTCCAGCGCGTATCGTATCACCTATACTAACAGTTGGTGTAAAATTCCACTGTTTATTGGAATCAATAGCATCTAGGACAACCCCTTTGGGTAAGAAAAATCCATGTGCTTCAGCTAATGCTGGTAGTGGATTTTGTAATCCATCATATACTTGCGAAAGAATTCCAGGGCCAAGCTGTACTGATAACATTTGGCCACTAAATTCGACAATAGCACCAACCTTTATCCCCTTCGTCATTTCATAAACTTGCATAAAAGCAGTATCCCCTGTGATTTTAATAACCTCAGCCTTCAATCGCTCATCACCTAACACAACATATCCAAGTTCGTTTTGAATTATTGGACCGTCAAAAATAACCGTAATCATGTTTCCATTTATTGAATTTATTTTCCCTCTTACTTGTGTACTCATATTTATCTCCTCAATACAATCATCCTTATCAAAAGTTGACTAATATTATTTTAGCTAGGCAGCAGCAATTTCGATCTTACACGTATCCAGAAATTTTTTCTGCCCATTTTCTTTATCAAATGACATTATTCGCCATAATATTTGTAGTTTTAAATAATACAATATCAGATAATTTAAATCTGAATAATGTCCTTGAGAGTTCTCTTCATAAAAATCCCAACGTAATTGAAGTAATCTATTTTCAACATCTAGGGGACTTCCATCTTTAAGCATAGTCATTGGGAATAAGGATACCTTGTACTCAAAATCCTCATGTAATGATTTGCGATATTTCGCTATTTCACTTCTAATTTCATACTCAAACTGACTACATAATTTTTGTGTTTGATTTCTTTTATCCACGTGATAATCATCAAGATTAACAGACAGTAATATTTTTATATCTTTTTTGGAAAGCCATTTAGACGCCTCTTCTATAAAAAACTGCTTTGAAGAGATATTTTCTGTTTGCTGTAAACTAAGAAGCGGTAGCTGTGCTGCAAAATAAAAATACTTATCCATTTATATTATCCTAATAGCTCCGCAATTTTAGGATTTAAGAAAATTCTTAGAGCATCTATAATTGATTCATCAGTAATATCATAACTGACACTATCACCCTGCACACTAATTCTGAATCCACTATTAATTTTATTATCTAATTTAACAGTAGTATCTCTTTTTAACTCACCAATAATCATCTGTTTTAATTTTTCGACATCAACGGATCCAGCAACAACGTCAATTGCTTGACCTTCAGTCCAGTTACTCACGATTTTATTTATCAAATCCTTCATAAATTCTTCATCAAAAGCAAGTGCAACTTGTTTCGTTAGCACATTATCAAACATTTCTTGTATTTTGTTACGCAAAACCAAAACTGTATCACGAGAAGCCTGCCGAATTGAATTCTCAGCATTTGCTCTATAATCGTCCGTTTCTTTCTTTGTGACAACTTTTAATTCTTCTATTTCCATTTTTGCTTTTTCTACAATAGATACAGCTTCTATTTTAGCTTTCTGAATTATCTCATCTGCCTGAATATTAGCGATATCGATGCCTTCATTCTTTATTTTTTCTATTAATTTTTCTAATTGGACTTCCATGATTTCCTCCTAATGCCTTGCATGTAGATAACTATATTTATTTGATTAATTTCTCCCCAACTTACAAATTTAATTATATAAGCAAATAATTCGCTAGTCAACGAATTGCAGCTTTATTTATCCCCTTTTAAAATAAGGTGTTTTTTGCTATAGTAAGCTTATCTTATATGGATGAATAAAGGTTTAATTTATCAATGATTAAAAAGGCTTTCACTCTTATTGAACTTCTCATAGTTATGACTGTTTTAGCTATACTAGCAGGCATTCTGGTCCCGTCATTTCGAGGATACCAAAATGAAGCATGGTTAGTAAAATCAGAAGGAGATATCGGGACACTTCAAATGGCAGTTGAATCCTACTTTAGAAATCATAACAACCAATACCCAGACACACTCGAGGAGTTACTAACATCTGGCACACGGTTTATCCCAAGACTACCCAAGGACCCATTCAAAACTAATCGGTCAAACTACGGATACGAAATTGTTTTAAGAAAACCTGGGAACGAACCTTACTATGTAATTTATTCAAACGGACCTAACCGCATTAAAAATTGGGATTGGAATACACGCAAGGGTGTGGTTCTTCTCAATGAAGAAAGCGATGATGTTTTGTTTACAAATGCTATAATAGAATAAAAAGATATATCAAAAATCAATTTCAAGGTATAATAAGAAAAATTTTGGAGGTAAGAATACGTGGGCAATAAATTATTAAACTGTAAACATGGAATTCACAAATTATCCTGTGCATATTGCAACGAGATGGATGATAAAACAGTAATCAAGGAAAAAGAAGATGCACTACAACATAGCTGGCATAGCAGTTCTTTTCTTGACAATGCAGCAGATAACTCTGCTTCTGGTGAACAGGAATATGATAAAGAGCAAGATCTAGAAGCTGATACCGCAGACGCTGAGTAAAAACTCCGATCTATAATCTATAGCAGATAAAAAAAAGAGCACTTATAGTGCTCTTTTTTTTTGCTTTCATATTGTTTGATATACTAAAACCAAATTGGTTTACGGTGTTTGACGGAAATGAAGTTCTGGTTTTTGTAGAGTATATATAAAAAAAGAGCACAGTATGTGCTCTTTTTTTAATCTTAAATTATTTCTTGTATTCTATTTTGAATACTTATATGTAGCCCAATCAAATAGATCTTTAATATACATTTGACCTAACTGACTGTTATAAATAAATTTCGCCATTTCCGCTCGACTTACTTGTCTTAATGGTTGGAATGTTCCATCAGGATAGCCGTTTGCCAAGCCACTATCAACTGCCACATCAACATATGGATTTACCCAATGATCGTTTGGAATATCCACAAACTGGCTAATTGGTGTGTGAACTGGTAATGTTAATCCGTCCATTTTAACTAAACTTGTAACAACCTCTGCACGATTTGCAATGCGATTCGGTAAGAATGTTCTATCTTTATATCCAGTCATCAATCCTGCTTGGCTTACAGCCATAATGTATGGAGCACCCCAATGATTTGAGATATCAGAATAAACATCCGTTGAAATCTGATTAACATCCTCTAAGTCAATTTGCTTAGTTCTAACTAATAAAACAGCAAACTCTGCACGTCGAACCATTCTAGTTGGTTTAAACGTCTTATCAGGATAACCTTTAAGCAACTGTGTGGTTGCTAGTTCTTCGATATATTTCTTTGCCCAATACTTTTCAGAAACATCCTTAAAACTTTCTAGGTATAGTACTCGAATATCTTGATAACCTAACAGTTTCCTGTCATTTCCATATGCTCGAACTCTAACAACTTGTTTCCCAGGCGTTCTAAATGAAACATTCGTCTTGAAATAATCGCCATCAATCGGAACAAATTTTTCATTAACTTGAACAGACACTACTTCTGGAGCAACAGTTCCCGCAATATTTTGGATTTTTTTATAGGTTACCATTTTATCTTTTGGTCGATCTAACGTTATAAATGACATATCTTCTCGTTTATCCTGTTTAGGATCAAAAATATCAATCAACATTGATACATAATGGGAGTTATTACCATCTATATTTTCTGGATCAATCATATACGCATAATCAAAATGAACACCTTGATAATTAATACCAAAACCTAATGAATACTTCTGTATCGTTTTAGTTGAGCTTGTATTAAGAGCTACTTCACTTGCTGCCATTCCTGCACGTAATGACAAAAATTTATATGGCTTATACTCTAATCCAAATCGAGGCAAAACTTTGTTGTATTGATTCATCATATCAACATCAACAAGTAGATCCATCGATTGGTCTTCAATATAAAATAAGTTCTCTTCGTTATTCCCTATTAAGGAATACTTTAAACCAATATCCATTCCATATTCCATATTCATCTTAGAGTCAGTATCCCATTGAATAGTGGCTGGTAAAAAGTTACGATACACAAGTGACAAACTAAGTGCTGGATCTACAAGATATAATGCACCAAAATCTGCATTGAATCCGGATCCATTATGAGAAATTCCACCACCAACAGTCTCAATAAATAATTTACCAGTCACACCCATTGAAAGATTTTCGCCCTTCGTGATTGGGGTTTTAAACGTTGAAGCCAATCCCATTGTCATAACTATGTTAGAATAATCAGAACTACCAGTACTAATAATACGATTTGTTCCAGAATCTATTCCAGTAACAGGTATTCCGCTAACACCACTGTAGTTTCCACCAATTGCAAACGACATATTATCCATTGGATACACAAGTCCACCATTTAGCGTAAAAATAGAATCCAACATATTGTTCTGCATCATTCCGAACTGAACACTTTGAACTTGTGTTAACCCTGCTGGGTTCAAATACAAAGCAGTATAGTCATCAGCCAAAGAAGTAAAAGCATTGCTTAAAGCAACCGCTCTTGCACTGGTCTTTGATGTAGATGGATCAATCACATATTGTCCAAATGTTAAAGCTAGCAGAGCAGTTATCAGTATTGTATTTTTTAGTGTTTTCATTTGACCCACCTCCTTATCTTATTACCAGGAACTTGCCTGTACCAACAATGCTGTTATCCGACATTAATCGGATTATATATAATCCATTTACCCATTTAGAGCCAAAAGCAGTCCTGGTCTCTACAAGAACCTCATTGTATCCAGCACTTCCACCAGTCGCACTCTCAAGAAATTCATCCTTGTAAACCAACTGACCTCTAATGTTGTAAATATAAACTTTCATAGGAGCAGCCTTGTTTAACTCATAGGCAACCCTTAGCTTCCCATTATCCGGATTGTACGGTGCCGGATATGGAAGGATTTGACTTCCAGGTTTCAATGCGATTGACTCATTTAATGCGAACTTCAGAGTCAAACTTCTCTCAAATTCGCCGCCTAAATCCTCTGCATGAAATTTCAATGTCGTTGAATTTTTAGTCAATGTAAGGGCTATGTCAAACGCACTAACATTTGTCGTTGGATTAAACGTAAGCGTTTGACTACCAGCACCTGTTACATTCAATGTAATAATTCCACTAGCAGATGGTGATGTAACCGTTACATAAAACGTAATCGTTACCTGACTATCAACATAATCATTATTGAAAATCAAATTAGAACCAATACGGAAATTTGCACTCA
>Ga0075111_1000901_pt1 | contig 13836 bp, 10 predicted proteins | sample AntAceMetag02UKK_FD_69787 | JGI IMG/M metagenome (GOLD analysis project Ga0075111, IMG submission 69787) | Saline lake microbial communities from Ace Lake, Antarctica - Antarctic Ace Lake Metagenome 02UKK | ecosystem: Environmental > Aquatic > Non-marine Saline and Alkaline > Saline | place... | reverse complement strand
TTTTTTAATATACCCACGAGAATATCAAGGTTTATTTCTGAATCGTCAACTGCTAAAATGGTTATTTCTTTTACCATTCATTCCTCACATATTATTTATTCATTCTCGTCAATTATAAGTTCATAGGTGTCACCTAAAAATAAATAAAAAGACTTTCCATTTTATGAGCTGTTAAATCAACGGGTTTTAAAAAATTCGCCCAAAGGACGCTAACTTATCCAAATTGCCACCATATAATGTGTTTCTTTAAAATAAAAACAACATATATGGTATAAAAAATGAGATTTCAGGACTCATAAGACTCATTCTTTTCTGATAAAATAATATCACAATTTTGACAAAAATATTTAAAATATTACCATAAAAATACAATTAATAATAACAGGATAAAAAGTTCCTTGTTGCTCATCTCTGCACCCACCGAGCCCACCCTGGAGCAGGCTATTTAAAACTGAGCCAGGCATCCGACAAAATGTGTTCATAACTGCTTTTTTATGAACATTTTATAAACATTATTATGTAAGTATTCGGCTTGGTAATGTAAATATTCATAAGATATTCACTTAGAATACTTACGTTTTTTTCCAGAAGGAGAGAACCATCAAAGTAAAAATTGGGAGGCTACCCACTTAAGGTGGGATATTCTCAAGGCTTTTTATGTGGATAATTAGCTTTCAGCCCCTAAAATAAAAGCTGCTAAGACGCTTGATTTTAAAAGTTGTCCCGCCTTAAGTGGGTAGCCCAACTATTTTAGTCCAAACACAGTAGGTTTAACGTTGATATTTTTATTTTTTGTGAATGATGCCAATATACTTACCAAATCATCTCCATCCTTATAGACAAATGGCGATACTTGATAAAGGTTACCCTGAATGTTGAATCTATAACTCCTAATTTTGGCATCTTTTGTCAATATCTCGTACAAGGCTTTTGATATTTTTTCTGTATATCCTTTACCAAACCAGTATCGAATTGTGATTGTCTTATCCTCGCCTATGACAACATGTTGTAAAAAAAGTAGGTTTTGTCCATAACCGATTGTAGTGATAAACAGGATAAAAGCAATTGCCAAATATATCCAACTACCACGGGTGCTCCAGAAGTAGAGAAGCACAATAAGCAAGCAGGTATGAAATATAAACTTGCTTATCTGCGGGATAAGGTATGGTCTGAATGTTATTGTCTCTGTCATGATGTATTCCTCTTTTTAAACCAATTAAACCACTATGGGCTGAAAGCCCATAGAATCGGCGCTAAAGCGCCCCCGTGGCCTAAACCACGGGCTGAAAGCTAAAGGACTAAAAGTCCATAGTTTTCACTATAATGCGCTTCGCGCACTAAAGAACTACTGGGACAATAAAAAATTTAAAGCAACTTTTCAATACTCAATACTGACGACGACCTATTTCTTTATCACAATCAGGTTCCTCTTAAAGTTCTCCGCCTGCTCAAAGATCTCTTTGTAAACTTCGTCCCGGTCAACCGGAGGGTATCCATTTTCAGCAAGCAGGATAATGAGGTCTACTTTCAGTTCAGCTTTGATATCGGTGCGCTGGCTCCAGTCGGTATATTTGGCCTTATCATCGACGATGACTTTCACTTTTTTGGCAAGTTCAAGGAGATTCTCTTCAGGGTATTCAAAATCATACTTGATGGTGAGTGCTTTCAGGATGTCGTAGAAGGCCTTTTCTTCAAAATCAATCCCCAGTTCGGCAAAGGACTCTTTTTCTTTTTTGATGGCGTGGTACAGATCAATAATTTCGTCGGTGAACTCTTCCAGCACTTCACTCCTGAGAATGTCCTGTTCGCTGCGGTCATTGTATTTGTCCACCAGGGCTTTGAACTGTTTGGAGAAGTCCACGCCTTTGAGTTTATTGACTTTCTTAAATGCGTCAATGGCCTTGGCCAGTAACTGCTGGAGCAGCTTGATTCTGGTGTTCGGCAGCTTGATCTTTTCAATTTTCGCCATGTAATCCGGATCAAAAATATCCACCTCGGCGGTATCTCCCTGTCCCATCTTGAAAATTTCTTCCACCCCGTCACTCTGCAAGGCTTCGGCAATCATCTGTTGTACCTTGGCGTTCATTTGCACAAGGTCCGGGGCACTCCCCTTGGTGAGCTTAAAGACGATGGATCGAATCGCCATATAGAAATGGACATGATCCCGCTCGTTCTGGGTAAATTGATCACACCCGACACAAATGTCATAGGCGGCTTTCATGCGTTTGGTCAGAAACATGAAGCGCTTCTCAAACTCATCGGTGATCTGGACATATTCAGCTGCCATATTGAGGCAGTGCAGTTGCTGGATGGGTTGATCGGAAAAATACGGGGTGGAATCAAACCTGTGGAAGATCGCCTGCATCAGATCCAGATGATCCCTGACCACCACAATGGATTGCTCGATTTCCTCAAAGTTTGCGGTGTCTGCTTTGGCATAATGTGCCAGAGCCAGGTTCATCTGCTTCTTGATACCGATATAATCTATGATCAGCCCTTTTTCTTTCTGCTGATATTTCCGGTTCACCCGGGAGATGGTCTGGATCAGGTTGTGCCGTTTGACCGGCTTGTCGATGTACATACTGTCGAGGAAGGGCACATCAAAACCAGTGAGCCACATATCCACCACGATGGCGATTTTAAAATTAGATTTAGCGGTTTTGAACTGCCGATCCAGCTTTTTCCGGTACTCTTTGGTTCCCAGCATCTCGTACAAAGCGGGGTCATCATCCTGGCCACGGGTCATCACCAGTTTGATGCGTTCCATGGGCATGATCTGTTTCTTTTCCTGCTCAGTGAGTTCCTCCCCGTCGGCACAGACCTTTACTTTGGCCCATTCGGGACGAAGCGCAATCATCTCCTTGTAGAAATCATAGGCGATTAGACGATTACTGCTGACAAACATGGCCTTTCCGGCAACGGTGGCCCCTTCTTCAAGGCGTGCCTCATAATGGTGGACAAAGTCTGCGGCCAATGCTTTCAAACGGTCCAGATCACCAAGAATTGAAGTCATTTTCAGTTTTGCGCGTTTGCTCCCTTCTATTGCATAGTCACTAGCTCCGTCATCCGCACAACGGGCATAGTACGCTTCAATCTCCTCAAGTTTGCTGTTGTCGAGGAGCACCCGGGCGGCCCGGCCTTCATAAACGATGCGTACGGTGATCTCATCGGCCACAGACTCCGTCATGGTGTAAGCGTCCACAATATCACCAAAGACATCCAGGGTGGCATCAATGGGCGTGCCGGTGAACCCCACGTAGGTTGCATTGGGCAGCGAGTCGTGCAGGTATTTGGCAAATCCAAAGGTTCGCTTCACACCGTCTTCTGTGATTCTCACTTTCTGGTCCAGATTGACCTGGCTGCGGTGGGCCTCATCGGAAATGCAGATCACATTTGTTCGGTCGGTGAGAAGCTCTGCACTTTCTGTGAATTTGTGGATGGTGCTCAGAAACACCCCGCCACTGTTGCGGCCTTTGAGCAATTCCAGCAGGTGATCCCGGCTCTCTACGCTGATCACCGATTCATCACCAATGTAGCCCTTTGCAGCGGTGAACTGCCCGGAAAGCTGATCATCCAGATCGGTGCGATCAGTGATCAAGATGATGGTCGGGCTGGAGAATGCCACGCTTTTCATTAAAAGGCGGGTCAGAAAGAGCATGGTAAAGCTTTTACCGCAGCCGGTGGCTCCGAAATAGGTACCGCCCTTGCCATCGCCTTGGGGTTTTGTGTGGCGTTTGATGTTGTCATAAAGCCTGGTGGCTGCATAGTATTGGGGATAGCGGCAGAGAATCTTTTCATCCTTTCTGGAGCTGTCCGGAAAGAAGATGAAGTTGCGGATTATATCCAGCAGGCGGTATGGGTGAAACATCCCCTTGATCATGGAATAGAGCGAGTCTATGCCATCTTTTTCGATGAGGTCGCTGCCATCGGTCTTGCGCCAGGCGTAGAAGAATTCATAGCCCGCAAAAAATGACCCTGCCTTGTTGTTCACCCCATCGCTGATCACGCAGAAGGCATTGTATTTAAAGAGCTCCGGGATATCGCGCCTGTAACGCACCGTCAGTTGGATAAAGGCATCATGAATGGTTGCCTCCTCACGGATGGCGCTCTTGAATTCAAATACCACCAAGGGCAGCCCGTTGATGTAGAGGATGCCATCGGGTATGCGCTTTTCGTAGCCGATGATCTCCAGTTGATTGACCATCTTGAAGATGTTCCCGCTTGTTTTGTAAGCTGCCACCTCCTCCGTCACAAGCAACGGCACCTCGCCTGCCTTTGGTTCCCGAAATGCGATAAGGTCGGAATAGTCGATCAACTGCACATAGAGGTTTTTTCGGTTGCGGTCTTCACGCTTGAGCAGAAACCCATCCGAGACCAGCTTCATGATGGCCTTGTTGCTCTCATAAATATCCGCCGCCGGGTAGGCTTCCAACTGCCGAATTACAGACTCTATTTCAACCGGCGTTATCCCGTCTGCTGCGTACTGTCTGGCCAGAAATTCCTGCAGGTCTGCCTTGATCAAGACCTCCTGTGGCTGACGGTCAATGGTTTCACCCGGCACATGGGGATAACCTGCCTCTCCGAGGAGTTCGATGATGGCGGTTTCCAGTTGGGATTCGGTGAATTTCATCTCTATGTTCTCTTTTGAGTTTCTTGTGTTATTACCAGTGCTGTAGAATAAGCCTGTCGTTCATGTGTTGGTGTTGTAGGGAAGGCCATTTGAAGTTTTTGTTCCCGAACCAATTTCTTCAAATATTGATCCCGAAGTGTTTTAGGATGCCGATTTATCAGATTGGCCAAACTTTGAATTGTTACATATTGACCTTGGCAGACATCAAGAATTACCCTTATTAAAGCCTCTCTATTAAGCTTTTTTTTGTTGCGGGGTTCAGTTGCTAAAGCCTCAAGATGATTTCGTAACTCATTCGATAAAAGTGCAAGGTCATCAATGACAGGTAAGCTAAGATGTTCTGAGACAAGGCATCCGTCTTTGTTCCTCTGTTCTTCCAAATGCCGGGAGCTCTTATTTAAATTCGGTAAGCTGTCATCCAAATTCGGTAAGCTTGCATTCAAATTAGGTAAGCTGTCATCCAAATTAGGTAAGCTCGCATTCAAATTAGGTAAGCTCTCATCTAAATGCCGGGAGCTGTTGATTGGATTTTCGGAGGATTGGCAAAATACATCTTCCGGTTTCGGGATAGACTCACCTTTCAGGTAATAGATGGCCCCCCGTCCACCAGTGGATTCCAGCATGTTCAGTGTTGTCAGATGGTGTAATATTTTAGTTAGATCCACCGGATGCTCTGACATCATTGATTTTAAACGTGCATGGTTGACTGTTCCCTCGCTTGCAGTCAAAGCCAGGGCAACACGCTCAGGATAGGACAACTCATCAAAATCTCTTCCAAATTTTTTTTGCAACCCAGACATGACTTTTTCGGGAAAAAAATCAATCATGCGCAGTTTAAGAAGTGTCTGATTGTAAGGCTCTAACAAGTCGTAGAGGTCTGGCGGACTCCAGTGCTGCAATCTCCATCCATAGAGAATTTTAGGAATACCTGTTCCTGCCTGTTCGCCGACTCCCACAAAACGAAACATCTTATGGAGTGTGCGGTTTCGACAATCCGGCTCCCCTCCTTGAAGTGCTATCTCTACTGGAATCCGCATTAATCCTGGATTGCGAAAGGTGAACATAACCGGTAGTTTTACCACTAAAAGCGAAGCTCTGTCAGAATAGTCTGCATGAACCAGTGCATTGGCCAACGCTTCACGTAATGCCACATGAACCGGTGTTTCATCCTTTCTTACTCCCTTTTCCAGAATAAAGGGCACCTTGAGATCTGCCGTAAGTTTGAGATAGACCTTGCGGTAAAAGTCATAAAGATTTCCCGACCACTTCCCATCCAGGGTAATACGATCAATCCAGCGTTTTTCCGCCCGGTTTTTTTCCTGTTCCTGATAATCCAGCATGTAATTGGGAAATTCATCTTGAATTGAGGCCATATTTCCAAACATCAACAACCCCGCCATTGTAATTCCGGTGTCTCCCGTTTCTCTATCCTTACGCCATCCGCCGATCTGACGCAAAAACTCCGGGTCTTCCAACTCATTCCAGGGATGCCCCGGCTCCCGATTTGAAAAAATCTGCCGATAGGTCCGGAATGTCCCAATATTAAGATCAGCAGAGTCATATCCTTTCAAAATTCGGTCGTCGCGGCTATCTTCCACCTGTTCGGCGAGCATTCGCTTAACCTCATCGTCCGGAAGTGCCATATCTCCTTCATTCAAGCGACGATAGGTATTTTTGTTAAACGGATTCAGGGTTAGATGCACCGGACGCTGTTTACGGCTGGCCCGTGGTATCTCCACCACCAGCACCGTTTTTTTATCCAGAACAAGTTCAGAAACCATGTCGTCGGTCAACAGGCCGCAACTCACCTTTTGACGATTGTTTATCCCGTCAAATAACTCCTTCCGCACCTTGGATGGATTTACAATCCCCTCAACAATAAACTGATTCTTTTTCTCCCGAACGCCCAAAAGTACAACCCCGCCATTGGTATTGGCAAAGGAACTGTAGGTGGGCCAAAAATCATGTGGTAATGCACCGCTGCCATCCCGTCCCGCAGCCAGCTTGCATTCCAGGTCGATGGACTCCCGGAGAAATTCAAAATCAGCAAGTGTTTTTAGTTTCATATACATCTTAATAACTCCCATAATTCAGGAACCCTTTTTTGGATTTGATCTCCAATGCCAGTATATCGCGGCTCCAGCCGTTTTTAAGGGTTTCATAGACATATGAATAAGGCAGCCTTTTGTTTTTTTACTTTTCCAATCAGCAATTTGATATGTCCCTAGGGAATCTGCCTGATATGTCGATATATTCCATTGGTTGAAGGCAAACCTTTTTCGTCCCCAGCCTGGGGAGAAATTGAAACGTAACGATAAAACAGACGGCAATATTTGAATATTGGTGACAGAGAACCCCTGAATGTCAGGAAACTTTTTTTCAAATTTTTGGAAAGAATCTCCAAAAGGAGATAACCCCAAACGGCATCTTTTTCAGTAATCATTCTACTCAGATTACAGTAGAATGGAATCAATTCCTGACTGGGTGAAAAAGCATCATGAACCTGCGTCTTTTTAATTTTATCCTTAATTTCCTGGAGCCAGCGGGTGTATTCAGGTGCTAAGATGAGTTGTGTCATGCTATAGTCTCCTTGATGTATTTTTCAGCGTCGGGGATGCGGATTTCTCCAGATATGAGTTTGGGAAGGAGGGTGTCTCGGAGGTTTGTCAGCGTTCTTATCTCGATATTTAAGGATAAAATTTTTTCAAAGTTTGGTTTCATCCAGCCTTCGAATTCTTTAAGCAGTGGCGATGGCGGCACCACAATCCGTTGGGCACGTAATATATCTGTTTTTAGGTTTGTGAAGACACTGCCGCTTCCTTGATTCACTAACTCTTCTCGTATAACTAAGAAGAGCTGGTAGAAATATAAGTCGCCAAAATATCTCTTTTTAGGAAAGTGTAGCCAGCCATCATGAATGCATGCGTCTAACTCTAAGAAGATCGGTAAACCCGGAGTGGCACTATTCGAAAGTATAAGTGACCCCTTCTTCATTAGAACTGTTTTCCTTAGCCCCTCTGGTTTAATAAATGCCTTAGTTGTAAATAAAAAGCGTGACGTTGAAGCGGTTGCATCGGCGATTTTAACCCATGGCAAACCTTTTGGCCTAAGGAAGTCGTGGATAGGTCTTGGAGAACCTCCACGCTTAACTTCGAGGTAGTCTCCTAATGTTGCTACTTCCCACCCCTCCGGAATCCACCCCATTTTTTCTGTAAATTGGAAGGCAGTGGGGAATGATTTGGCGGCTTCACGATTAGCGCTACCATCGGCAAGGGCTTTACTGCGGATTTCCGCACGCTCGGTGAGTTCATCGGGGATTGGATTACCGGCAACGATGGTATTGTCTATCACCGGGCCAAAGTCCACAAACCAGCTTTTGAAGAGAGCCTGTGCCATTCCTTCCAACGTGGCATTCATTCGCCGATTCAATTCAATTTTATCGTCCAGTGAGCCCAGGATGTGGGCAATTGCTTTTTGGTCGGAAAGAGGTGGGAAGTTTAAGATAATTTTGCGTAACTCGCTTTGCTTTATGCCTGAGACTGTAGTCCCAGATGCTCTGCCATCAAGTTGGTGCTGAACATCATTGGACTGTAATAAATATTTAAGAAAATCTGACTCTAATAATCCAGATTTTCCGCGTAACGTTATGATTCTTTGAGCTAATGCTATTTTGTCACCATTCAACTGTGCAACTTCTCCAAGTGGCGCTTCTGTGGTAAGAACAATATCACCCTTTTGTGGAATGCCACGCTGCATCCAAGAATCATAATCGGCTTCTGCAATATACTCTTGAGTTGGCTTGATACGACCATTTTTAACGATCTTCGCAGTAATTAATGGAATCCCTCTTTCAGTTTTCTTAGGAGTCTTTCCTCGATAATCAATGATGGCATCCATTGCCTCCTCAAGAGGTAGATTTTTCCACTTACTCCTCATAACCCAAACCCTCCGGGTTTTTCACCAATTCTGACTTATTATTTTTGTATTCTTCCAAACTCTCTTCATCCCAAATCTCACGATAAGAATTCACATAGAAAATGGCCGTATGAGGATCAATGAAATAGTAATGCCGACACAATTTTTTATAGAGTTTCAAAACCCGCTCATCAAAGGCGACTTCCAACAAACTATCCAACGATTGCTCAATGCGTTGCTTGTTGCTGATTTTATTGTGGATAATGTTCTCTATTTCCTGCTCATAAAATGCCAGTATCTGTTTTACGGCTTTCTGTTGAAGAGACTGCATCTGTTTAGCCAACTTAAATATGCTTCTGAATTCATCTTTCATTATTCAACACTCATCCTTGAGGTTTGTGTAGGGCACCTAATTGGGTACTTATTGGGGTAGCGATTGCACCACCCATTACACCACCTATTGCACTACCCATTGACCAATGCTTCAATGGAAGGAATGCTTGATTACAGGGAAACAGTAATTTTCTCAATAGTGGAACAAGCTGTTCCATTATTACTGACCCTCTCCACGTAAAAGAGATAGTAGCTGCGAATATATTTGTAATTATTTGCCATAACCCAACCCCTCCAAATTTTTCCGAATCACCTCATCCAACTTTGCAGACTCTTTCATCTGTGCATAAAGCGTCTGGCTCATATCACTCATCTTGGTTTCAAAGGGAATGCCATCATCCTCTATCGGTGCCGCACCAACATAACGCCCAGGGGTGAGCACGAAATCATGCTTCCGCATATCTTCAAGGTTGGCGGATTTGCAGTAGCCGGGAATGTCTTTGTATTCTGGGTGCGCAGATGTTTTGCCTGTATTACACGGACAAGAAGCAGGCGGGACGCCTGCGCTCCCGGGTATAGCTACACTTCCAGGTTCGTTTTTCCAGGCATGATAGGTTTTGGCAAGGGCCTCAATGTCTTTAGGTAAAAGTTCCTTTTGTGTGCGGCTGATCATGGAGCCGATTTTGCGGGCGTCTATAAAGAGGGTCTCGCCTTCACGGTTGCGGTAGCCGCGGTCAGTGTCAACCTTCTTTGATTTACTGAGGAACCAGAGACAGACGGGAATCTGGGTGGTGTAGAAGAGTTGGCCGGGAAGCGCAATCATGCAATCCACGAGGTCGTTCTCCACCAACTTTTGGCGGATTGCCCCTTCGCCCTTGGTGTTGGTGGACATAGAACCATTGGCCAGAACAAAACCTGCTACGCCGTGCTCTGAGAGCTTGGAGACCATGTGAAGAATCCATGCGTAGTTGGCATTACCGGTGGGCGGAGTTTCATAGCCGCTCCAGCGGGAGTCGTCAACCAGTTCATCGGCGGCTCGCCACTTCTTCATGTTGAAGGGCGGATTGGCCATGATGTAGTCGGCCTTCATGTCGGGATGTTGATCCTTGAAGAATGTATCAGCGGGGATTTCACCGAGATTGGCCGACAGCCCCCTTACCGCCAGATTCATCTTGGCCAGCTTGTAGGTGGTGGCGGTGAACTCCTGTCCGTACACTGAGATGTCTCTGGTGTTGCCGTGGTGGCTCTGCACAAACTTGAGGGACTGCACAAACATGCCACCCGAACCGCAGCAGGGGTCGTATATCTTTCCCCTGTATGGCTCGATCATTTCCGCAATCAGGTTGACCACGCACTTTGGGGTATAAAACTCGCCCCCCAGCTTGCCCTCTGAAGCAGCAAACTTACCCAGAAAATATTCATAGACCCGGCCGACCACGTCTTCCTCTTTGTCCTTTACCGTGTCGATGTTGTTGATCGCATCAATCAGGGCAGAGAGCTTACTGCCATCCAGACCGAGGCGGGAAAAATAATTGTCCGGCAAGGCACCCTTGAGCGAGGCATTGCTTTTCTCCACCGCCGTCAGAGCAGAGTCGATCCTGATGGCAATGTCTCCCTGCTTGGCGTGTTGCTGAATATGGCTCCAGCGGGAAGTCTCAGGCAGGTAGAAAATATTTTTCATGGTGTAAAATTCGACTACGTCGGTGTATTTATCCTTCCCCTCCGCAATTAGCTCCGCCCTACGCTCCTCAAATTTGTCCGAAACGAACTTGAGGAATATCAAACTCAGCACCACATGCTTGTATTCGGAAGACTCCACACTTCCCCGTAGGCGGTTGGCTGAATCCCACAAGGATTCTTCAAAGTTTTTATTATTTTTCGGCGCTGCTTTTTTCCTGGCCATTTTAATCCTTTTTATTCACTCTAAACTGATCGGGAGTTAGCATATCCTTTTTCCATTTTTTCTGTTTGATAAGACAACAGAATAGCAGTGCTGGTCATCACCGCGATTCACAGGAGCAGAGCCAGCGACAGTGTTTAAGTTACTCAAAATAAACTACTCCTATTCTCATTTTTTTCAAACAAAAAAGTTTGTTAAGGATATTGAAGAAAGAAGATATGGTTAGTATTTCCATTAAAAACATTATAAAATATACTTTTATTTTATTAAAAATAATGATATTATCCAATAATGAAATCAAATCAAGTATTAAAAATATTACGAATTACACGTCCTACTCTTACTAAATACATAAAAACAGGAATCATAAAAGGTGTCAAACTCCCAAATGGACAATATGATTATGATGAAGAATCTGTTTATTCCTTTTTGAATAAAGATTTAAAAAGGAATACTCTTATTTATGCAAGGGTGTCTACCTCTAAACAAAAAAAAGACTTGTTAAACCAAGTAGAATTATTAAAAAACTATTGTTTTCAAAATGGAATGCAAATCAATCAAGTATATCAAGATGTTGCAAGTGGAATTTCATTTGAAAAGAGAAAGGAATTTTTTCTGTTATTGGATGAAGTTTTTGATAATAAAATTGAAAAAATAATCATTACTTATAAAGACAGGCTAAGTAGGGTGGGATTTGATCTTTTTTATCATTTGTTTAAAAAGTTTGGGACTGAAATTATTGTTATGTCTGAAGTAGGATCTGCAAAATTGGATTCTGAAGAAATCTTTGAAGAAATAGTCTCTCTGCTCCATTGTTATTCAATGAAGCTTTATTCTAAAAGAAAAAAAAAGCTTATTCAGGAAATCATAAATGAACAGAGTTGAAAGGCATATTTATCCATCATCTCAACATCTTATTGATTTAGCTTTTAAATCTAAAAATATATATAATTGTGCAACTTTTATAATGAGGCAAAATTTTATACGTAATGATAAGATCATCAGCTATTCGACGATGGATAAGATTCTAAGACGTGACTATCCAGATGCTTACAGGGGATTGCCAGCTCAAACTTCTCAACAGATTCTTCGGTTAGTTGAGAAAAATTGGAAGTCTTTCTTTAAGGCTATAGCCGCCTTCAAAAAAGCTCCTGAGAAGTTTACTGGCAGACCTAAAATGCCAGGGTATAAGGATAAAGGAAAAGGCTTAAACGTAATCATTTTTACGAACCAGCAATGCAAAATCAAAAACGGAAAAATAACTTTTCCGAAAGCTGTAGGAATAAAGCCATTAACAACTAAGGTAGAAAATTTACAACAGGTTAGGATAGTTCCTAAATTCAAACATTTTGTGATAGAAGTTATCTATCACAAAGAGGCTGTCGCTCAGGACGTTAATCAAAAAAATGTAATTGGAATAGACTTAGGTTTGAATAATCTTGCTACATTAGTTTCTAATCAACCAGACGTAAGTCCTATGTTGATAAATGGTAAGCCACTTAAATCTATAAATCAATTTTTTAACAAGAAAAAAGCAGAGGCAATGGCCTTCATTGGTGACAAGGGTAGTTCTAATCGAATAGCTGATTTGTCGAATAAACGAACAAATAAGATTACTGATTACTTGCACAAATCCAGTAAAGCAATTGTCGATTATGCTATTGAAACAGGTACAGGAACGATAATTATTGGTGAGAATAAAGGCTGGAAACAAGAAATCAATATTGGAAAAAAAAATAACCAGAATTTTGTTTCTATTCCATTCGATCAGTTCAAATCAATGATCGCTTACAAGTCAGAAGAAAATGGGATAATGGTTATTTTTACAGAAGAAAGCTACACATCAAAAGCCAGCAATCTTGATGAAGATTTTCTCCCTGTTTTTAAAGAGGGTCAAAAACATACATTCTCTGGAAAGAGAGTAAAAAGAGGTCTTTATCGCTGGTCAAAAGGCTTTATAAATGCTGATTTGAATGGTGCGTTAGGCATTATTAGAAAAGTAGTTCCTGAGTCGTTAGAAGAAATTTTAAAGATAAGGAATAGAGGCTTTGGGTTTAAGCCATTTAGAGTGCTCGCATTCTAATAAAGAATAGAATAAAAAATATTAAAAAATGGAATGTTTTTTAATTATTTTTAATCTTTTCGTGACCTGTAGCAAGATGTCATACTGGGACCCACTTCGGGGTGTCTATTGAGCAGCTCCCATCTTCCTGCGGCAAATATCATTGAGAAAAATCTCATAGTCTATTTTTTTTGAACGATTTCGATGCGTGAATCAACTTACGCACTGAATATATTAACCAGTAACGAGGTCTGGAATGAAAGTCTTTTGTTAGGTTTCTGTGTTTTTTTAAATAGTAATTCTTTTTAATAATTCATAATAAGGCGTGTTGATAAGCTGATAAAAGTTGTAAGGCTATGATATTAAAAGAATAATAGCCCTATAACAGTTGCTTGAATTGATATTATTTTGTGTTTAAAAAGAGTGGGTTCTGTATGGATCTTATAAAGATGTTCATAACTCACTTTTTATGAACATCTTATAAACATTTTTATATTCATAAAAATATCACTCAGGTTAATTGAAGTAACTGGGACACCACCCATTTAAAACAAATTGGAACCATGCTATTGCTTTAATCTTTGAGGAGTGAATCATAGGTGGTAAGCCCCGTGATCTTTACGGCAAGTTCCGTGGGGGGAATATAAGTTATGAGCACTCTGCCTAATACAGCTGTTGATGCAAGCAGGCGTAATAATCATCATTTGTTAACAAATCAGTATGATGACCCGAAACACGTAACACCCCATCTTCCATTAAATGGATTTTATCCATTTTTACCATAGCGGTCAGTCGGTGGCTTATCAATAACACTGTTTTATCCCTGGCAAACTCAAATAATAAAGAAAGGATCTCTCTTTCAGTGCGTTTATCTAGCCCTTCTGTAGGCTCATCCAGTAATAATAATGGCGCATCGCGCAATAGCACTCTGGCAACACCGATACGCCGTTGTTCACCACCGGAAAGTTGTCTGCCTCCTTCACCGATCCATACATC
>Ga0075111_1000898_pt1 | contig 13857 bp, 14 predicted proteins | sample AntAceMetag02UKK_FD_69787 | JGI IMG/M metagenome (GOLD analysis project Ga0075111, IMG submission 69787) | Saline lake microbial communities from Ace Lake, Antarctica - Antarctic Ace Lake Metagenome 02UKK | ecosystem: Environmental > Aquatic > Non-marine Saline and Alkaline > Saline | place... | reverse complement strand
CACGGATTTTATCGCCCCGAACAGTGATAATTTGCCCTGTTTCAAGCTGGGAACTATAGCGTGTGATCACCGTTTCCATCAACTGAATTCGCTTTTGTGCCGGAACATCAGGAAGCCTGATAAGCCCACAATGCCTTGCCCCATTAACATACACCAGTTTACCAAAGTCAGTATCAATTGTAACCAGGATTCGATTTTCCCCTGCCGCCCACTCAAGTATCACCCTGTCCCCTGGATCTTGACCAAGCGACCTCGTTTCAATAACATCATGTCCAAGACTGCTCAACCATTCTGCTATCCTACGTCCTGCACAACGATCAATCAGGAATTTCATGTGACCACCGCCTATAACTTTTCCGATATTTCTACTTTGTCAAGAGTATCGTGAGCAATTATGGCGTGAGCATAGGCAAGGCAGGCTCTGATGTCTTCAGTCTCTAGGTCTGGATAGTCTTTAAGAAGGTTTTCAATGGTTTCCCCCTGAGCAAGCAAACTAAGTATGAGCTCAACTGATATCCTCATTCCCCTGATGATGGGCTTTCCTGCAAAAATCTCCTGATTTACAGTTATTCGTTTCAGTATTTCTTCCATATTTACCTCCGTGGTGTAATGGGAAACATCCCGATGTAATGGGAGCTAGTGGGGGACGCAATTATAGAGACGAACATCCAACATCGAACACCCAACTTCCAACTTCGAATAAAAAGCAGGTGAATTCAACTTGTAAGGGCGGCATAGGTTGTTTCATAATTCCATATCTACCATCTTCACAGCAACGTGTTTCTGATTGTCAAGAATGTTTTCACCGTTTTCCACAAGTCTGCTTACCAATGGGGGACTCAGGAATAAAGCTTTCGCAACCTCTGTCCCCTTCTGTCCGTGCTGGCTCAAGGATTCCGACAAACTCCTTCTCCCGAAATCTAAGAGTGTGAGAGGGTATACCTGTTGCCTCGCTAGCCTGTCTGATTGTCATTTTCTCCATCGTATCAAATCTAAATGCATTGTTGTTTTACCCTAAGGCTTGCCAGGGCTTTTCCATGTAGAAATGCCATACGTACTTTGTCAGCATTTCTCGCACGAAACCTTAACTTGAGCTTTATGTTCTGCATGATGCAGAAATTTAAATGCCACAACGGCAAGAAACAAATTAGCGTTAAATATCAGATAGAAGGAAGGGATAAGTATCAGTCGAGGTTAAAGTCAAAGAGATGACTTTAAAGAAAGTAATTTTGTCTGAAAATTGAGCCTTGAAAACTTATATTGACATAGAACCAAATTTAGTTCTAATATAGACCTACACTCTAAAGAAGGAGACAACTAATGAGATTATCACACCAAATAAAACCGATCAGCTATCTGAAGGCCCATGCAGCAGAAATTATTCGATACTTGGGAGATAAAGGAGCCCCGCTCATCATAACTCAGAACGGCGAAGCAAAAGTTGTTATTCAGGATATTGAAAGCTACGAACAGACCCAGGAAACAATGGCCCTACTCAAAATTTTGGCACTAGGCAACCGGCAGATTAAAGATGGCAAGGTGGTTTCAGCAACCGAGACAGTTACACGTCTTCGCAAAGGAAAAGAAGAACTATAATGCCCTTTACAGTTCTCCTCACTGAAGACGCCGCAAGCGATCTCAAAGAAATATATGCCTATATTTCAAAGCATGACTCACCCCAAAAAGCAGAATATGTTCTCGAACAGATAGAACGGAAATTTATCAGCCTGAGTGAATTTCCGGAACGAGGCGTGTACCCGCAAGAACTACTATCTCTGGGTATTCGTGATTATCGTGAAATTTTCTTCAAACCCTATCGCATCATTTATCGAATTGACAAGAAGAAGGTTTATGTCTTCCTCATTGCAGACGGTCGTCGTGACATGCAAACACTCCTCCAGGGAAGAATGCTGGGAGCGTCATAAGCAGTTTGCATACGTTATCAGAATAATACAAACAGGTTAGATTTCGTAATGGTTTATCCCTCTCCCCTCTGAAAAAACCGCAGGACCTCCATCTTAACAACCTCCGCCCCTCTCTCAGCGAGAAGATCAATCCCTCCCCTTCCCTTTTCCCAGTCATCAAATCTTCTATCCCCCGGCTTTGACAAATGGCCTGACATGAGAGCTTGACTTGAAAAGAAAATGTGGTAAATTTTAAGCATATCTGAAATCATCAACCCTCATGATAAGTTTTTCAAACAGGTTTTCACCCGGATGGACACCGTGCAGCAGTTTATCCGGCAATACCTTCCATCAGATGTCGTAGGGTTGCTCGACCTTGATACCTTGGAGTACACCAAGGACACCTTCATTGACAAGCGACTTAAGGAGTATTTTTCCGATCTCCTTCTAAAGGTATATCTTAAAGATGGTTTACGAGGATATATTTATGTCCTTTTTGAACATAAGAGTTATCAAGAGCCTTTAATCGCGTTTCATCTTCTTCGATATATGGTAAAAATATGGGAGATGCTGCTCAAAAAAGGGGAAGAAACAAGGTTTCCGGTGATTATTCCCTTGGTGCTTTATCACGGAGAGAAAAAGTGGAGAACAGGGTTGCATTTCAACGAGCTGTTTGATTCTCCCGGTGATATGTATGCATTCATCCCCGATTTTAAATATCTCCTGTGGGATTCCACGCAGTACGGTGATGAAGAGATCAAGGGAGAGGCGGTATTACGAACGACCTTGCTCATCCTGAAACATATATTCAGCAAGGACCTTAAGGATCGTCTGCCCGGGATTCTTGGTCTTCTAAGGGATCTTTCAGAAAAGACGAGCGGCATCAAATTTATTGAGACCATTTTGAGATATCTTCTCAATGCAGCCTCGGCTGATTCGATCAAGGATTATGAGGAAATCAAGGCAGCAGTAGAAAAGGCGTTGCCACAAACAGGAGGTGAAATCATGCCCACGGTAGCGGATATATTAAAAGAACAAGGGCGACAGGAAGGAATGCAGGCGGGGATTCAACAGGGCATGTAGCAGGGTATACAACAGGGAATTCTTCAAAATGCCAGGAAATCCCTGATCGACTCTCTTGAAGTGCGTTTCGAGGCAATCCCCCAGTCGATCCTGAAAATCCTGGATGGAATCACTGATCCATCAATCCTCGGCCTGCTTCTTAGAAAGGCCTTAAAAGCAGAATCCATTGAAGACTTCTGCCGAACAGTTGACTTAATAATGCAGTAGCAGGTAATAAGAGACAGACTCCGTTTTTCTGCTGAGGCTCAGTGTTTCCCGTATTACCACCTGTAACATGCCGAGATGCTCCTGAATCATAATGTCAGGGGTTCCTCTTCATCTCATCCAAAGAGGAAATAGGCAAAATACTCGGACGTCGCATTGCTCTGGGAAAAGCTTGACGACCGATAAAAAACTGTTGTCAGCAAACGGAAATAAACAGGGTCTGTGCCCAATTTGCCTATTTCATTCCGATGCTTGGAAGGGGTTTTTATTTCGCGTTGACAACCCTCTGCGTTGTTACTACAATAAAGTCATGCAATACGAATGGGGTGTAATCAAAAGTCTTAGGCGGATCTCCGATGAAACTCTTCAGTTGGATCGAACCGCCAAGGCGCGAGGGCCGCAAAGCCTTTTTCGAATCGGAACGGACGATTCAAAAAAACAGCCATTATTTGTGTGTGATGCTTTAAAATAGTTCCGATAGCGTAACCATTCCCCGAAATGCCCGCAGGGCCGATTGCTTTACCGAATCGTCCGTCCCGATTCGGTAAAATAACAAAATCTTAGCGTTCTTAGCGTCTTGAGCGAAGTCCCGCTAGCGGGACAAGCGGGCGGTAAATAATCGTGTAAAAGTTTCTTTCTTGATCTGACTGGCCATTCCTCCCACCCAGAGACGGCGCTCATATTAGACTTCCAAACCAAATAGCTATTATTCGGCCTAACACTTTTGATTGTACCCATACGAATGGGATGAAAATAAAAATGCGGCAAACAAGGTGAAACACGGGGTTGACTTCAGTGCGGCGGAGAGATTTTGTTGGGAAACAGCAATTGAAACCATTGACGACAGGGCCGACTATGACGAGAAACGGTGGATTGCCTTGGGACTGATCGGTGCCCGCATTTACGTCATGATCTACACCTTACGAGGTAACAATATCCGCATTATCAGCTTACGAAAAGCGAACCATAGAGAGGTGGAACATTATGGAAAAGGGTGAAAATATTTCAAGGGAAGATCTGAATGCGGTTGAATCACCGCCATTGACCGATGCGTTATTGAAACAGATGCGCCCCGTGGCTGAAACCCACCCTGAAATTCCGTCAAGGGTCCGTGGTCCGCAGAAGGCCTCCACGAAAAAGTCAACCACCATCCGGCTGAATGCTGAGGTGATTGACTTCTTCCAGTCCCAAGGGAAGGGGTGGCAAACGAGAATTAACGATGTCCTCCAGGAGTATGTCGATTCGGTGCATTGAGCTGGGAGTCAATCTGAAATAGGGTAATAGGGAATAAATCCCGTTTTTCTATTGAGGCTCAGTGTTTCTCGTTTTATAACCTGCAACATGCCAAGATGCTCCCGAAACATAGTGTCAGGGTTTCCTCTTCATTTACCTTGATCCGATGTCATAAAACACTCCCGATTTTGAATATTTCTTGTGGGATTTGACCCGATACAGAGATGAGGACATCAAGGGGGAGGCCCTATTACGGACGACCCTGCTTATCTTGAAGTATATATTCAGCGAGGACCTGAAGGAACAACTGCCTGGAATCCTCGGGTTTTTACGGGATTTTTCAGAAAAGAGGACCGGCGTTGAATTCATTGAAACCCTTTTGAAGTACCTTCTCACGGCCGCTTCAGCTGAGAGTGTTGGTGTGGACATAATCTTACCCATTTTGTAATTCAATACCAGTTGTTTTACTCAAGCTTGAAGAGGTGGGGTCAAGGAATAGTCGCTAACCCATCAATACGGATCCACCATATCGGGAAAGAGCCTGATCAACCGTCAAAAGTAACATTCCTTCAGAACGGGCTTGGGCCAGAAGCAACCGATCGAAAGGGTCTTTATGAATCAATGGTAGCGTCTCAACGGCAAAAACATGTTCAGCATCAACAGGCAGTTCGAAGTATCCATGGATGACTAGCATCTTTCTCAATCGACGCGGATCCACCCTAAAATCGTCCCGCCCCAACCCCCTCTTGATCACCATTTCCCATAAGCTAACAACGCTAAAAAATGGAATATTATCCTCTGCAGTTAAAATAGATGTGACAGATTTTGAAAGTTTTTCGGGTTGCCCCGCAGCCCACAAAACAATATGCGTATCCAGCAGCAATTTCATGTAGACGTTCCCTCAAAAAGCGCAATGATATCAGCTTTTCCGAGAGAATCAAAATCATCAGGCACCTCAATTTCACCCGACATGAATCCTAGCTTTTTGGTTCCTTCCAGCTCAGCGTCCAAAATCGGCATAACCTTGACCATAGGTTTTCCGGCCTTGGCAATAATGAAAACTTTTCCCTTCGCGGCCTGATCAACCAGACGGGAAAGGTGCGTCTTCGCTTCGTGAATATTGATGGTTTGCATGGGGCACCTCATCGAGTTTAGTTTGATAAACTTAGTCTACTGTATCCAAACAAAAATAGTCAAGATGTTTTTCCTAAACCACATCAAGGAGGTCCATATGATTTTGCAATTCCAGGTGCCACAGAATGGATTGTGAAGGGTAAATCAGGAAGAGGCAGGGGGTAAGAATTGAGATATCCGTGCTCTATGGCTGAAAAAGCCTGTGGGAGAGAACGGCCCAGATATCCGGTTCCTTCTAGGCTTCATCAATAACGGCTTTGCCAACGCCATCTTTCTACGGTGGATTGGGCAGTTGACGAAGGGTCTCACGGTTTTCAGGAGCGTCGAGATTGATGTATCGCAGTTTCGGAAACAGGGTCCGATAGAGGGTGGTTTTTCCTGTTTGGTGGGTACCGCTGATAACCTCTTGGGTAATGGGGGACGTGGCTACTTAACTGCGTTATTCGTAAGCCCTCTTCTAATGCCTTAAGAAACTCCTCAGCATTAACGGGATTGAACACTCGCGTATGGCATGATAAGGAACAAAGATTTTCTGATCGACGTATTGTGCTCGGCATGACCTATGGGTGACGATATCTTTTTTCATCTGTTCAATATCTGTAAGAAACACGTTGTCGCCCAATTCACGTTCGAGAAAGCTCCGCCCCTTGATTTACATTTTCTTCCGACAGCCTAAAGTGAAATCCGAATAATTTGCCTCTGCCCAGTAGTTCAGGTAGATGGTTCGGCGGAAATCCCTGGATCAAAGGCAATCCATACTCATTTCTTAAATACAACTTCAGTAAAAATAAAGCAAAGATCGGGCCAAACCAACATTCAAGAATTTATTTAATTAATTAGGACAGATACGTTTTTGTACGGCATCGAAAAAAGGCGAGGAGTCAATTCTTTGACGCCAAAGTTTAGCTGTAAATGCTCGGGTAGGGGATCTGGGAATTTTGAAAATAGAGTAAAGCTTAAACCCTGGTGCGGACTCTTCGTATATAGTGGACCCCCGCAAAAGGGCATCGCTTTGCTCGTGTACGTTCGGCAAGATCTTGGTCTATCTTGTAAAGAAGGGAAAATAACGATTTGCGGTTAAGGACTTTAAGTGGTACCATAGCTTCCGCCATTTATGGTTTGTTGGCAGGAGCCCCCTGCTACGAACTGGTCAAAGAACGCGAGGGGGCTCCATCATCTCTCCCTCCCTATTCTCGTCTATTTTTCTCATTTTTCCATTATTTTTTGTGGCCGCGCTCAGTCTGGCGATCCGCATGAGCGTCGCTCCGGCTGACCATCCATTGTTCTACCCATTGGGGATTCTCCCCATCTTCAAGCTGGGCTTCCAATTGCTTATTCACGGCAAAGCCTTTGCCCACAATGCGGACGGGTCCATCTCCAGTTTTCGGCTCCAGTGCGATTTCCTGGAGTGTAACCGGCGGTTTCAATACCAGTTCCTTGAGATGTTTGGGTGTATCGCCTGTCATGGGCAGCGGGAAAAGATAGTATCCCTTTTCATGATTGATTGCCGCTCTGGTCTCAAGTGAGGCCGCTCTGCAGTCTGCGACAAACAAAAAATTGGCATTCCCGATTGTCTTTACCATACGCCGCCAGGCAGGCAAATAGCAGGGATCGTCGGCCCGGTTGCCGGGAATTGTTTCGCTCAGGATGGGAATGCCGGCGGGATCTAATACACCCATGCCTTGTTTGTACTGCAAGAGATCCGGTCGAAAGTTTTTGCTGTGACCGAACTGCAATAGGCCGTTTTTCGAACTGTCTGGTTGATGGCACACGTTGAAAATGGTCGTATCATATCGTGCTATGTCCGTCGGCAATCGGAATCCGCTGATTATGCCCCGACCATTTTGGAGTTGAAATTCGTCAATTTTTTCATCATTTTGCCCCAAATCACCCACCAATATGCACAGCCTGTCGTCTGTTCAATTTTCAGGTACATGCCCGCCCTGTTTCCTTTTGCCGTATAGAGGAGAATATCCATGTCTCAATCTTTTTCTGCAACAACGGAGTGGATAATAATTTCACAATCACATTCCTTATTATCCAAAATGTATGCCAAAGAATTGTGCAAACATAAAATCCTTTAATTTTAGCTTGTTATGGAAATGGAAGGAAGATCAAGTTGGAAAAGGAGGGTTAAATCACCGAAAAGAGTCCGGGAAAATCGGACGGATTAGACAGTTCCGGATGCCCGATTCGAACGTCTTTGGTGAAGAAGTGGATGACCAGAATAAAATACCTACTGAGAAGTAAAAATTGCCTACAATGACCAGGACGTATCAATGAAACTGGCGGAAGATGAGATTTATATGAAGGATGTCTACCTAATTTAAGTCAACCTAAACAACGTTATCATTAACAAAAATAAGTAATTGCTTGACTGAAATAAATTGCGCACGTTTCTTGCATCAGATACTGTTACATCGTCGAGGAGAATACACAATAACAGCAAGGAAGGTCGGCAATGGGCTTTGAATCTATTGATGTAAGAATCTGTTTTTGTAACATATATTTATCATTTTATTAAACGTTCGGGCCAACTTTAACATACATGAATAAACCATGAAGGAGGATAACAATGATATCAGCAATCATGTCACCGAATTTCAGATCAGACCTGGGGGTTTCACCGTCCAATCCTGCGGATTCCGCACCTAATACATTTGCAGCACTTTTGGATCAAGTATCAAAGGATACCGGTGTGTCACAGAAAGAAAAGGATACCGGTGTGTCACAAGAAGAAGCGGGCGCTACAATCGATGACTTAATTGCATGGATGATGAGCCCTCCACCTAGTCCAATAGTGGAATCACAGCCAGCCGCACCGGGGGTGTTTGGACCGGATGAGACGGCTTAAGAAAGGATTAACTGGTGGGTGCTACTTTCAGTCGCACCCACCTTCATTTCCTGAAACAAGGTTTGAGGCTTGTCTATCTGTGATCACCAAGTTGAATTCAATTTGAATGATTCAGCACCAAACGAGATTTGTCAGAACCAAATGCGTCTGTTACATTTTCTTCAAAAGCTCATAGAACCTGGATCGGCCCAGGCCGGAAATACTGCGTGCTTCCTCCATATTTCCTTTGGCGTGGGCTATTAGATCCCTGAAATAGGTTTGTTCAAACTCGCTAATAGCAATTTTTCGAACCTCGGAGAATTTGGGAAACTCTCCAGGAGAGGAAGATTCGGCCCCTTTGGGTTTCGACAAGGTTGGTCGCTTGCCGATCGAGTCTCTTGCTGCCTGGATCCGGATAGATTTGGGCAAATGCGTAGGAAAAAGGGTGGGCTCAGAGCCTGCGGAAAGAAGGGCCGTTTCCAGACAATTGACCAACTCTCTTACGTTGCCGGGCCATCCGTAGGCGGAACACACCTGTCTTACCTCATCATCAATAATCAAAATATTTGCTTTTTTGTTTTTCATCGAACCCTTCACGGATTTTTTGCAAAAATCTTCATTCGTACAGACCTCGTTAAGTAACTGGGTCGAAAAGTGGTTAAGTCGTTATTATTATTCGAAGTTGTACCTTTCAACCCAAAATTGGATATCTGATGGAACTGAATGGGCACGGTTGATTTCACGCGTTAATTCTCCAACTCAACGACTCGACCACTTAACTATTTGACGAGCTCTGTTTGTAGGAGTTTACGATCCTATTTCCCATCCAAAATCCTTCTCAATGTTTGCGAAAGTTCTTTCATCTTAACACGTTTCAATCAGCTGCCTTTCCTTAGATTATTGTTCTCCCTTTAGCAAATTCGTAATATATGATGGCAGTAAGTCAAGAACCTCTGCCGGTGCTTTAAAGGGTTTTCGTTTGTCAATTTGCATTTGGGGGGTTTCAACGATATTTATGTTTCCAAGATCGATGGGATCCGGTTTGTTTGGCAGGGGTTGACCTTTCGTATCGGTAAACGGGAGAATAACCGGACCATTACTTAGCAGTACATACCCCATCTGACCATTTCGCAAAGAGAGGATGCTTCCAGGAGGATAAATGCCGATAATTTTCACGAAAGAATGGAGAATAACTTGGAGAAAGGGATCTTTATTTGCGTAGACACGAAAGATATTTGTTACAACATTGATGGGATTAAAGGCATCTTTGTAGCACCTTTTGCTGGTCATGGCGTCATAAATATCGGCCAGCTTTGCAATCTTGACATATGGGGGGATTTCAATGGGAAGTTTGTCCTCAGGGTAACATCGCTGTTCGTTATCAAATAAAGCACTGTGATGATAGACTAAGATATTCTTAACAGTTGCATTATTTATTCCATTTTTATCGAGGATATCAATACTTTTTTCGTAAGAATGGGTCTTTACAATCCTAAATTCTTCTTCGGTAAGACGGCCTTTCTTATTTAATATTTTCTCCGGAATCATTACCTTCCCAACATCATGCAGAAAATACCCCATTGACATGTCCTTCAATTCCGCAGGCTGAAAATTAGTATAGCATTTTATCCGATCATCGCCTCCGTTTCCACTTTTGTCCAAAGATTGTGATGCAAGATAATTATTGATAATTTCACTAAAATGGTCATTGAAGTGGTTCAATATCGCCGTTCCAATAGTACAAACATTCACTGAATGGCTGTAGAGATAGTCATCATAGGAGAATATTTCCTTAGTAAGACACGAAAAAGCCGTATTATTTCGGTTCAGAAAATTAAAAATGTCAGAAACAACATCCTCCACCCGTTGAACATCGAACTGACCTCCTGATTCCCTTATTTCAGATATCACCTTCTTAATATCATTCTTCGCTTTTTCATATTTTTGTTCCGCTTCCTTCTTAACTCTGCTTATTTGCCTGATTCTATTTTCGACATCAGCTAAATCCGACATATCTTTAAAAACCGTTTTTTTCTCGTTAGTTTCCAAAGGCAGTGCCTGGCCTTTCTTGTTCCACACTCCTCCTTCTGATGCTGAATCTATATTCAAATCTAATACTCCACTTTGTTTGATAACAAGCAAAGTGCTTACCTTATTAACCCGAACATTTTTTTCCAGAAGCAGCGTACCTTCTCTATTATATATATCGATACCGGTCTTAACGCTTCCTCCTCTGGAAACGATATCCAGTAATCTATCTATTTCCATGGGTGATACCTTTTTTATAAAGCCTCAATCGGTTTAAAATTAGTGACATCTTCAGGAAATATGACACATCCGAAACACCAACAAATATGCAAAAGATAGAATAATGCAAAATATGCGCCATAAATATCGCAGACAACGAAAACCAGATGTAATGCCAAAAACAAGCATAAATTCAAGATGTTGTTCATACAGCTTTTTCATATGCATGAACCAGGTTGTACCGAAAGGTACATCCGCTGAAAGGAACTGCGTCAGGTTTTTGTGTTTTTTCAAGAAATTTGACGCCGTCTAAGTCGAAGGGATGAGAAAAGCTTGTTTTTTGAGGATGAATACCGGGATGCTTCTTGCGCGTACGAGCCCGGATATCAGGTCTTCATATTGTGAATAACTATCGGATTTTACTTCTTATCCAAGATCTTTCTCAATCTTTGCGATAGTTCTTTCATCTTGAAAGGCTTCTGAATAAAACCCCGGCAACCCCGGTCCAAAATCTCGGTCGCCCGACCATCGATACTATACCCGCTGGACAGAAGGACCTTCACTTCGGGGTTTATTTCTTTAATCTTTTCATAGGTTTCACCACCACTCATATCAGGCATGATCATGTCCAGAATCACCATATCAATCCGCCCTTTGTTCTTCTCATATATCTCGATAGCCTCTTTTCCACTTCGGGCTATCAAGGTTTTGTAACCTAACAGCTCTAACAGGTCTTCGGCAATTTCAGTTATCATATCTTCATCATCCACGAAAAGGACAGTCTCGAATCCTTTTAACGTGTCGCCAACCGGTTTCTTTACTTCAATAATCTCCTTTTCAGAAGCAGGCAGATAGACATTGAAAGTGCTGCCATGGTCCTTTTCACTGTAAACATTGATAAATCCATCGTGATTCTTAATGATTCCATATGCCGAGGCCAATCCCAGACCGGTGCCTCTACCCATCTCTTTGGTGGTAAAGAAGGGATCAAATATCTTCTCCTGGGTTGCTTTATCCATTCCAACTCCTGTGTCAGTAACGGATATTTGTATATATCTCCCTGGTTCAATCCAATAAGGCTTTGTATAATTCTCATCAAGCCTTACATTCTCAGCCCTAATATAGAGAGTACCACCGTTAGGCATCGCTTGCCAGGCATTGACGTAAAGGTTCAATAGGACTTGCTGAATCTGCCCACGGTCGACCTCCGCAGACCAGAGAGCAACCTCGAGTTCTTCACGTATGCTGATCTCTTTTTTGGTCCGGCCAAACATCCGGTTTTCTTTCTTGATGAGTTCATTCAAATCAGTCGGTTTAACTTCATATTTTCCGCCTCTGGCAAAACCTAAAAGCTGCCTGGTGAGGCCGGAGGCACTTTCTACACAATTCTCTATTCCCGTCAGGTGCGGATAATCAGGATGGGAAGAATCTTTATTCATTAGAGCTATAGACGTGCGGCTCTGAATGGCCATGAGCAAATTGTTGAAATCATGGGCGATGCCGCCGGCCAGAGTGCCAATAGCTTCCATTTTCTGTGCGCGCCGGAGCTGCATTTCCAAATTTTTTCGCTCTTTTTCCGTCTTTTTTTGTAAGGTAATATCTCGAGTTATTCCTTCCACACCATTAATGTTGCCGTTCTGGTCCTTGAAGAAATGTGCATTTGTGGAAACCCACCAAATAGATCCATCTTTACGTTTCAGTTGTGCCTCAAAATTTTCAACATTGCCATCTTCTTGAAGTTTCGCCAAAAAAACAGCACGTTCTTCAGGGATGGCATAAAGGTCTTCAGCCATCTTCATTCCTATGGCTTCCTCTACTGTAAAACCGGATAGATGGTAGATCGACGGAGATGCAAAAGTGACCTTTCCTTCCATATCCGTACGGTAAATAAGGTCAGTCGTGTTGTTCACAAGATCCCTGTATTTCTCCTCACTTTCCCTAAGCGCCTCCTCAGTATGCTTGCGCACCATGATCTCTTTCCGTAACGTCCTCGTCTTTTCTGTGAGTTCCAGATTATTGAGTCCTGTTTTCGCGATCGTAACAGCCAGTCTTTTTAGAAATGAAAGTGTATTTTCGAACTGTTCTTCGCTTACAATCGGAACCTTGCCCAAGGCTTCCGAATAGGCATCTAAATCATACCCATAGGCTTCAGCCTGTTTTTCAAATCGTTCCATGTCAGGCTTTTCAAAAAAGACCTGGCCGGTAAATAGACTCGCCAAATGCTTTCCCTTGATGACGATCGGAGTAGCTCCATCTACCAGACCATTGCCACATTTTTTTATGCTTAATTTTTTCAACCCTTTCAATTGCTCTGTTAAATATAGATTACTCTTTTTGCAATATTTCAGAGATTCAGGAAATGCCCTATGAAATTTTGCACAAATTTCCCTCCGACCTGTGTGAATAAATATCTCCTGTGAGGGATACGCAACTAATGCCGCAGGAAACCCCGTGGCCCGCGAAAAGTCTTTAAGAGTTTTATGTAAACTTTCCATGTCTATCAGGTCTTTGATAGAATACTTGTCATCAACTAAATGGGGATTTTCCAATGCCGTATGGGAGAGGTTTCGTTCTTCTGCCTTCAGGGGCAATGTCTCATCCATTTGCCTCAACTCGACGGCTTGTTTCTCTGACTTCTTGACCTTTTGCTGCAAGTCATAGGTTGGGATCTCGGCCATTAGAAAACCCTCCAGTTGCACTTAAAATGAAAAAACCTCTACTCCGTTTCATCTCAAAAACAGTGTACGAGCGCCGCCTCTGACCGGGAAAAATGGTCAGTTTGATCGAGAAAGAAACTTCGAGAACAAGGTTTCCCCGCTTACGCTTTGCTTCAGACGGGATCTGCGACAGTCGTCGGGTGTCAGTGTTTGGGGCATCCAGTTTCCCCGATAAAGCCGGGATCTTAGACAAGTTTCTAATTTCCAGTTTTGAAAAGATTCATATGAGCTTTTGCAATCACCATAAATCCCCCCAATCCTTGGTTGGATTGTGCTTTGAATAGGAATCGGGTCCTATTTGTCATCCAAAATCATTCTTAATTTTTGCGACAGTTCTTTCATCTTGAAGGGCTTCTAGATAAAACCGTTGGGGCTTGGTCCTAACATCAATACCCGTGAATAAATTCCATTCATCTTTGTTTGTCAGGCATTTGCGCGTTACTCGACTTTGCTCTCTTGTAGACCTTTTTCAGGTGTCAGGTGTCGGGTGTCAGGAAAAAAC
>Ga0075111_1000892_pt1 | contig 13899 bp, 33 predicted proteins | sample AntAceMetag02UKK_FD_69787 | JGI IMG/M metagenome (GOLD analysis project Ga0075111, IMG submission 69787) | Saline lake microbial communities from Ace Lake, Antarctica - Antarctic Ace Lake Metagenome 02UKK | ecosystem: Environmental > Aquatic > Non-marine Saline and Alkaline > Saline | place... | reverse complement strand
AGGTTATCTTCCTAACTGTGTCATGTGGTATAATTCTACTACTGAAACGTTTATAGAAGGACTTCTTGATGTGGATGAAGTTTTGAATGTGGATGAATGGAAGCAGGTAGTTATGATAGATTTAACTGCTTTGACTAATATAATTGGAGACCTTGATGTGTAAATTATCAAAAGAACTGGATAAGCCTAAATTAATCGTATGGTCAGGTGGACTAGATTCTACCGCATTGGTAATAGATGCAGTAAAACTTGGTCTACCTTTCAATACGGTTTACTTTAATATAGGTAATAATAGCTATAAGGGTAAGATAGAGATAGCTGCTAGAGAGAAGATAAAGAAAGCTCTCATAGAACGTTATGAAATTACTGGTTGGGTAGATAGAGTTATTGATATAGCTACTGTCGGACCAGGAGTTGGTGGTCAGGCTTTAATCTGGCTATTTGGCTTAGCATCACTTAATACTTCTGGCTATGATGAAATTCAAATGGGTTATATACGAGGAGACGATCTTTGGCACATAAAGAGAGAATTCATTGAAGCTTACAAAGCAATGAAAGCTGTCTCTAATAGTGCTGAAGAGCCAGCACCTTTAGTATTCCCAATAGAATGGCATACTAAAGAAGATATTGCTAGAGCTTTCTCAAAATCGTCCTTCCTTAAGAGAATAGCCCGAATGACATGGACTTGTGATATTGTTCTCAAAAAAGGTCAGAGAGCTTGTGGTAAATGTCATTCTTGTGTCGATAGGAAGACTAAGGTGATGCCCATCTTAAACAAACCAATGCCAAGTAAGAAGTCTAGAAGAAAACCTATTACGGGTATGAAACTTAGCTCTAAGTCGAGAAAAGGATGATAATTCCTAAGATATGTATACCTGGCAGTAGTAAACTTACTAACAGACAGCGTATGCACCTACAAACAGTGGATGATCTTCTATACCGTATAAGGTTATTTGTTGCTTTCTTAACTTTTTCACCGACAAAATCTCGTTAAGTTTATGAATGATTCACCAACTGTAGTGAGAGTGAGTAAGGGTGATAATCACCTAGATCTGGTAATAGAGAGTGAAGATGACAAGAAGCTTGCCATGCTGTACCTCAATAAAGTGACTAAAAATATAGGTAAAGACACTAGGTATTCATTGAGTACTGGTTACTATAGAACGTTGTTCGTTTTAATGGTGTTTTTCTACTTGATTAAATGCATGTAAAAAAGATTGGTAGCTTGAGGGATCGAGAAAGGTATGTCTGAATAACTTTTAGCGAAGCTAGATTAGATACCATATGGATCTCTCAAGCCTTTCTTAAAAAACATAGGAGAAAGTAAAATGGGTAAACATCCTACTGAAATAAACTTCAAAAAGAAGGACGTATTCTTCGAGAAATATAATATAGAATGCAATTGCTACGCAAGGGAGGACTTCTGTAAAAACTGTCATGACTATATCGAAAAAGGTATAAAGGTCAGGATCGTAGTCAGAGACAAGTTCTCTAAGTTAGGTAGATGGATTAAAAGCTTATATAGGAGATAAGATTGTGGATAAAATTGAAAGGGAAGAAGAGACAAGGGAAAAGTTTTTCAAAGAGCATAAGATAGAGTGCTCTTGTCGTCCAGGCTTTGTAGTCTGTACTAATTGTCACGAATACTATAATGATAAACCAACCTTCCTGGAAAGACATAAAATACTCATCATAGAGACTGGTGGGACTGTGGGTTTGGACGTACAAAACCCTGATAAAACTCTTGTACTAGAAGGTGTCCTTCAGAAAGCCAATGTCGCACCGAACGGTAGAATCTATGGTGAATCTGATCTGATGGCTATGCGGAAGAAGGCAGGGTTGGAAGGTAGTAGGTTAATGAAAATGATACATAAATATAGAGGAAGGTAATTCAGATAATGGGTTTATTCTCAAGCGTTGAAGTAGTAGGATTCACTAAAGTAGAAACAGCTGTAAAAGGAACCTTCATTATCAGACAAGAGATGGAGACCTCTTATCTATTCAACTTCAGACCCATTAAGACCCATGAATGTGTAGTTAAAGAACAAGCACATTATGATGATTTTCCATTAGGGAATAGAAAATTTACCTCTGAAGAAGCTGATAAATTTGTTGAAGAAGAGGGTGAAAAACGGATAGGAGTATGGTTGAAATGAAGAAGCAAAAGAAGAGACTTCTGACAAGGTTTCTTGGTAATACCATAGTAGTAACTGAAATAGAGGATGGAGAAGATATTAGAAATCTTCTCTCTAACCCTCCAACTAGTAATACTGGAAATATTATTGTTCCCTTTCATCCTAGAAAAGCTGGTTTAAGGGCAGCACTTCGTATGATGAAAGATAAGATCATGGGAGTAGACCTAGTAAAAGTTGAAGATTCTGTGATCCCTGATAGTATCGATATGAAGATAACCAACAGGGCAATTAAGACTGGTGTAGAGCCGATAGATGAAGCTCTCAAAGAGAATATTGCAAGAGACCTCATAGCAAGACACACAGAAATTGAGAATAAAATCGATACTGGCATAGTCTTCGGTGGTCCATACGGTACTTGTACAAGGATAGAGTAACAAAGACAATACAATATAAAGGAAACAAACTAATGCCTATACTGACAACAACAGTTAAGCTACATGCCTTTAAGGATGATAACGAGGAGTTACTCACTAAAGGCGTACCTGAAGGTGCTACTAATCAGGAATTAGTAGATGCTACAAATACACTATTAGAAGGTCTTACAATGACCTTGAGCATATTAGAAACCCTGGATAATTTAGCTACTATCTACGATTATGGTAAATCTAATAAAAGGTAAAGATAAACTATTTAGAGACCTCAAGTTAGGTGAAAAATTTGAGGTCTATGGTGACGTACATCTAAACTATAATTACTCTAAGATCTGTAAGTGTACTAAGACAGGTGATGAGATGGGAACTGAGGTAGATGGTATCAACTTTGCTATGGGTGGCAATGAAACTGTATTCGCTGTAGAGGAATATACAGTATAATGAGGAATAATCCCTTGAAACGTTTCTATAACTGGATACAATTCTTAATCTGGACGTACATACCTTTGAGAGAAAATAGGAAGAAAATACAATGAGCAGCTCAATAGAACAAATTAGAGATTGGGTAGATGCAGGTATTAGAGAACCAAAGCCTACACATCTTATCATATTCTGTGACACTTTTGATCACTCAAATTATCCTGTCTATGTGGAGAAGGATGATGATATTGAGAAAATTATTGCTAAATATAACATGAAAGATATGCAGAAAGTTGATGAGGTATATAACTATTCAATTGATCTTGAGCTTCAGTTGAATGAACGTAGAGCTTACCACATATAATGAGTGAGAAGAACATAATACTACTAATAGGAAAGAAGCGTGTTAGACCTACTATCCAACGGAAAGACTATTGGATCGTCACAGGTTATCCCTTCAGAGTAGATGAAACTCAATGTACTATAACACTATCTAAAGAAAATCCTAATCCTGTATTCAGGTGTAACTAATGCATGAGACTATAAACAGTATATGTATAGGTCTGCTAGCTCTGATAGTTCTCTGGCTCCATCAAAAGAGATTCTATATAGAGATAAATGGTTGGCAGATACAGATTTATAAGAGAATTAGCTATGGACATTCTAAAGGATGGTTTAAAATCGGATGGGGAGACTGGATCTAGTATGGAACAGATACCTGATGAGTATTGGTTACGTTTCTTACTATATTTCTTCCTCTCCGTCCCTACAATAGCTTTTGGATTCAAGACAACCATCAAAATATGGAGAAAGAAGAATGAGTAGTACAAACCCTTCAATGAAGAAGTTAACAGACCCAGATGGGACACAATCAGGTTGGTTCAACAAGGATACTACTAAGAAAGAATACAGTAGATGGACAATAAAACAGCTAGTTGTTGTAGCAAAGACTAGAAGAGGTTTCAAACAGTTGTTAGTAAACTTCCTCGCTAAAGACCCATTAGAAGGACAACTTTAATGTCGGCAACACTAATTACCTACCAGTATACTTCACATAACAAAAGAAAGCCAAAAGTCACTCAAACCCTACACCTAGTAATACAAAGGGATCCAGTAGATTGGTTAATGAGAGTGAGAAGAGAAGATACTAGCGGTAGATACGTACTATTGAATGCTTTTCCTGTCCCTTGGTCTATAGAAGATGAAGGTGATAGCAATCTAGACATCTTAAGAGATAACCAAGAATAGAAGGAACTAGATATGCACAAGAGACAATTCGTTGCCTACTTTTACTTTGTAGGTTGGAGTGCTTTATCATTGGGTTTCCATATATCTCTGTCACTTCCTAACATAGAGATTCATATACCTTTCGGCTTCATCAGAATAGGTTATCAACGTATAGGGAAAGATACAATCAGAAAGAGAGAATTCGGTAAAGTTTTTGATGTGAAACTAGCAAAAAGAAGATGGAAGGATGAAAATAGAATAACATGAAAAAGTATTTAGTGACAATAGAGTTTAGATACTCAGACATACCTTTAACTGTAGAAAGAGGTAGTTCAGCTAAAACAAAGACCGTAACTATCGGTGTATACGATAGCTTTGATGAAGCCTCTATTAACGGTAATAAACTCCTGGAGAAGCTTGAAAAGGAATTTCCCCCTCATGTTTTCCCTGATGGAAGAAACGCTGTTAGAGAAAGATTCAGTAAGAATGGTGGATGTTTTGGAACCAAGAATACCCTAGTTACAAATCTAGCCTACCTTACAACTCCTTTCCAGTTCTTTGCTAAAATAACAACCTTGAACTATACACCAGTTGAGGAAGCTATAGAGGCTGTACTGGATAGCGTTAAAAGGTATAGAGAGTGTAGAGATAAGGTAGAAGATAATGAAACGTGGTGATAAATACAATTTTAAAGGGCAACCAGAACGTCTTATGTACCTGAGAAAAGTAGGTAATTGGAATCAGTTTGCTCTTGTGAATGAACCTGATACAGTATGGGCTGAAGTTACTGATGAAGATCTAGAAAATCTCTTAGAGAAGACAGAAATAGAAATGATAAGCTCAACTAGTTTAGCAGAACACCTTAGAATAGGTAGATTAGTTCTTGGTTTATCCCTTAGAGAACTTGAAGAAAAGACTGGCATATCAAATGCTTATCTTTCTCAACTTGAAACTAATAAAGTAGATAACCCATCATTTTATAAAGTGATGAGACTCTGTAGACTGTATAACATAAACCCATTAGATATAGATGAAGTAAACAAAAGAATCGGAGAAGTAAATGATACTAAGTTGTGATACTGAAGTGAAAAAGGCTACTAAGACCTTACCTTACAGGATGGATAGAGAAGAGTTTTTTAAAGAACATGGTATTTCTTGTACTTGTAGGGTAGGATACGTTATTTGTCAGAACTGTGTAGATTTCTACAAGCCTGTCAATTTCTTTAAATATAAGCATGTGATGATGAAACGTTGGGGTAATATTATTAGGAGATTTTTAAGAAGATGATAGATAAAATGGTAACGTCTAAGGGAATACAATACATTATCTTAGATTAGTAACACCTGATAGTCCCTTTGGAATAGATAAGGGTACTAACTTAGATAAGCTGATTGGTTGGTTAGATCAACTCTCTCCTGTTGTTGTAGACTTTGATTTCATACATAGAATGAGTACTAGAGATAGAATCATGGCTGTTAATCTGTATGGTGTTAGGGTTAGAAAAAGAGCTAGTGAGCAGACTTATGTGTTTAGTAGCAAAAATAAGATCCTATCGGGAGATGGAAGCTTTAAGATATATTATTAGAACGATGATGGATTTAATGTAGGTTTTGAGTGTGGAATATTGCGAATAATCGGGGTATGACACATTTTGCCTAGCCCCAGAGACATATTTAATGAATGGTCTCTAGGAAGACCACCTTAAGGAGAAAAATGAATGAAGAATCACCATGTATTACCTATAGAGGGTAGCGATTTATGTCAAGCGTGTGGGTTAGGTGTTGATGATCCTATACACGAGAGGCTATCCTCTAAAGCAACTACAAAGAACGCTAAGAATATAATAACACCTACAGTACCATTACCAGTGCATTGGCATGAATTCTTACCTAGTGACAATGATCCAGATAGTGATGTCTGTATGATGTGTCATAAGAATATTGAGAACGATATACATAGGAAGACACCTGAAGAGGTTGAGGTAGGTATAATGCCTGTAGTACCAGAGTCTATGAGATCGTTTAGTCCTGTACTTAATGACAGTCTCTACTCTAATGATAAGAATACTGCTGTCAAGATTCCTGAAGGAATGGCTCTTAGTCAAATATTAGGGATGATTGGTAATGGTCTGGGTATGTTAGCTAGTAATAAGGAACGACCTAGCTTGTTGAATCTTGCTGAATTAGTTGCTAAAACTATACAGGAGGATAAAGGTACTGCCTATGTGGGTGGTAAGCCTGTAACTGTTAAATTGATATTAGATCATCTCTTGAAGGTTACTAGTGGGTTTGTAGATGATGTACCTATTACCATTAGTATGTCACAGGAGTCAGCTAGTATCAATCTAGTAAGAAGTAAAGATAGTATAGATCGACTGAAGCATAAGATAGCTGGTTCTATATTTACTCTTCAAGAACGTCACAAGAGAGTAGTATATGCTCAAGAAATAGCTGAACAGTTAGGTAGAGATCCTGAGTCACACACTGTCTATACAACTACGCAAATCCTGGACATTATGAATGCCATGATGAATGTAGCATGTAATCCTATTGATTATAGTACTGAAGAAGAAAGTAAAGGTATATTATCACCTTGATAAATATTAAATCATACAAGGAGATATAAAGATGTCATTATTAGTCAGATTCAATACATTCATGTTCAAGGTTGTTAGTACATTACCAGTTCTTTTCATTGCTATGATTATCAGCTTCATGTTAATTAGTCTGTGGACAAACAGATATTTCATGGATTTAAACTACTTAACAGTGGGCTTGATCTGGGGAATAGCATTAGGGAGAAAATTCTCTACTGTTATCTAACTGGTATATATTAAGAGAGCTCTTCATTGAGCTTTCTTTTTTGTAATACAAGTGACATTCTCTTTCTCTAGGGTTTTGTTTCATCCAAATAAGCGAGACTTATCAATGTCAGATTCATCAAAATTTCTCAACAACTCAGTGTCCAGGTTTCTATGTACCAGACAATTGAAGTAAAAATCGCCTAGGGTTACGTTTCACTATCCATCTAGCTTCCTATATACCAGACTAAACCAGGTATTTAGCATTATAAATAAAGGAAGCCCCCGAAGAGACTTCCTTTAATATAAGCGAAATGCAAACTAACTAAAAAATTTTATAATGTCCATGATAACATCACCTGCATCTAGTTCTTTCTTCTTAGACTTAGGGAGTGATGTAGAATTACCTTCACTCAAAAGGGACTGCTTTTTAGAATCTCTATTATCTTTGGCTCTTTGTCTAGCTTCACGTCGTACACCTGAGTTACTGCTATTATAATTCACATCATAGTTCTTACCTTGATACATATTTACCTCTTACTTACAATGGTTATAAGAGTGTTAGCATAGGGGTTAAATGTAAAAGCAGAAAACGTATCTATTCCCATATCATTACTATATTATTGCTATGCTTTATATATTTATCAATTAATCACTTAAGGAGATATAATGCTTGGTTTACTGTTTGGTGTAGAACGTGCTATCGTTGGCGGTATTGTAGAAGCTGTTACTGGCTGTGATATCTTCGAACCTGTCGTTAGAGAACGACCTGTAGTAATAGTAGAACAACCTGTTATCATCATTGTAGAAGAGACTTGGATAGAAAAAGAATTAAAGGTTGAATTGAAGAAAGCTCAATTAGAGCTGGAAACAGCCTCAGAAGTTATGACACCTATCATTGAGTTCGAAATTAGAATGATCGAAGCTCAGTTAGAGATGTTAAAATAATTCTCTTGTATGTGATGTGGAAAAAAAAATAAAGTTCGATTGACAGAGCTTTATTTTTTTGTATACTAGTTAGTCTTTTCCCATATATAAGATGTTTTACTAAATTCAACGAAAGGGACTTTTAACCATCCGAAAGCAAACCATAAAAACCAATATCTCCGCATAATATCAGAGTCATATCGTTGAAATCTTGGTTGATAAGGTTTTGATATTTCAAAGAACAGAGTCATTTTCTTCCCTAAACATCAGTTATACCAGTCAATTCTTTGAGCTTAGCCATTTTCTCTTCAGCACTTTCAAAGAGGTTAGTCCTACTAATCAGTTCATTCTCTATCATGAAATGGGAGGTTAGAACTTCTATATCACTACTTATGTTGTTAAAAAGAACAGCGACTCTCCTCTTATCATCATCATTTATCTGATGACAAGCTAATACTTTATCGACTTCTCTAGCTAGTGCAGTTTTCCTTACAATAAGCACACCATCACTACAAGAACAAGAATCACTGCCATTAAGAGAAAGAGCAATATTTTTAATCTCATCCTCTCGTAAGGTTTTACCCACCGTTTTCAGATAGTTAGTGATAGATGCTTTGTAGAATTCCAATATACCTTTAATCATTATTCATTCTCCCAAAGCTCATAGGATATTATAGGATTCTTACCCAGTTCATAAGCATTAAACCTCATAGTTTTCTGAATCCCTATATTCAAAGTAGCTATGACTTCTTTTAAGCCTATTAAGTTCATATCAGGGGTTTGGTTTACAGAGTATACAATACGATACGAATTCTCATTATAAAATCTTAGACCAAATTCATCATAGAAGCCTTTAAGCTTCACTTTGTTATACTCATAACCTTCTATGACGATCTTATGATCAGTATTTATCATTTCAGCAAAATACTGGAAAAGTTCTTCCAGGTAATCGCTTATAATTACTGGTTCTATAGTAGCTTTCTTACACATCAGACAGTTTCTTTCTTCTTTTAGGAATATAGTGCCGTTCATTATTCTTAAGATTTCTACTATCAACTGGTATCGATTTCATTAAGAGAAAACGATCCCTATAAGCACTAATAAGATCTGCAAGATTCTTTTCCCCATCATATTCATCACAAAATATGATGAACCGTTCTCTCTTATTAACTAAGGTTAGAGTTATATTACCATAGTCATCTTCGCTGTACTCAATCTCAGTATAGTACTTTCCATCATGCTGTAAGACATATTTACCTTGTTCCATCTGATGATTCAAATACTCAAAGAGATTGTATAGATACTCTCTAACACCTTTGTTGTATACTTTCATTTACTTATTGTCTCCTTCGCTCTCTTATACATCAGTCTTCCATATAATCTCTGGACAGGAATTAAACAGCAAGTATCCATCAATTATGTGAATGATAAGATTAGCCATAAATTCCTTTTGATTCTTCATTATGTAATATTCAACACCATATTCAGCACCCTGTATGCCTTCTCCCTCAATTACTCTGTTGTTTACATTATAGTAATTAAGCCAGATACCGAAGGTCATTTCCTTACGAGTAGCCATAGTTGAATCATAGCTACAATCAGTTACCTTAAAGCCTAAGACCTTCTTATCTTCACGGTATACTACCTTCAAGACAGTATCAGAGGTAAACGTTGTTAGTAGTTCTTTAATCCTCCGTATCTCTATTTCAGGAACATGCTTTAAACTTGGATAGAGCTTCTGAACCTTCTCAGCTAGATCCATCATCTCCTGTGTTATACGTCTATCGGTCATCAGTCACCACCATCATAGGCATCCATCAACTTATTAGCTAAATAGACTAGACAGTATATCAATAGAACACTGCAAACGATGCCTAGAACTACCTTACCAAAGATTTCATCAACCCTATAGCTAATACCTACAAGAAAGATTATACCAACCACTGTAAAGATCATCTTCTTTGTAAGATCACTCACTTCATTAACACTTAACAAATTACCCATTATGATACCTCATTAATACGTTTTTGTAGTTCTTCTACAGTCTCAACTACTAGAATACCTGATGGATAATTATCACTGCCTAGAAAGAGTGCGAGATAAGCGTTAGGTTTTACCTTTGGTTCACCTACTGAACTTATAATATTCGGAAGGTCTGATTCAACAATACTACTTACCCTATCCACTTTCCTTACTTTAGCTATGACGGTTGAGTTGTAGACAGCATTAGTATACTTGAACATCTTCTCATTAACTTTCTTCATACATCTTTCTCCTATGTTGCTTAAAAGTAATTTCCCCTCTCAAAATTTTATTTCTGCCCTTCTCATTATGGACGGCAAAAATTTGTATATATTTCAATTCGTCATTAAGGAAAAATTTTTTTAGCAAATTTTTTATCTACCCTTAAGGCTTCTCTTTAGAACTAACATAAGCCAGTTCTCTTTCAATATTATGACGTCCGAACTTAGCTAATAGTACAGTTAAAGCCTCTCTCAACTCTTCCTGTAAGAGTTTCCCTTTAATACGGTCAGGTCTTACCATCTCTACAGTTCTAACCTTACGACTCTCTAACTCATCTACAGCTATATCTTTACCATATGGTACTTTATCTTCTGACATACTCATATCTCCTATATCGTTTATAGTCTTCATTATATCATAGCAATAATATACGTTTAAATCCCCACTTAGCATCCCCATGAACACCTCACTTTACAATCCCCTCTACGTAGTAGCTATCCCTATCCTTTAATAAGCCAACTATACTGGTAATCTATGAATCATATTTAAAGTTAATGACGATTCTTCAATAACATGATATAAAAACCATACTAGAAATAGCATCGGCAACTGACGGAGTGAAAGCCAAGGGAGACCTCGGAAGTCCCTAAGAAGAGCGTAGCGAGTCTAGGGCTTCTCGAAGGGCGGAAAGGCGTAGCGCAGGAAGGGTGTTGAGAGTAGTATTGAGGTAATTTGTTTAGTTATTTTCTCTGTGAGTAAACGAGGGTGAGTTTTCGGGTGGGAACATAGAAGTTGAGAGGGAAAGTAAATCTATATTATTTATATGAATTGAAGTAATTGAGTTGAGTTGAGTTTGTAATGAATTAAAAGGAGTAGTTAATGAAGCAATGGTTAGTTATGTTAGGTTCTTTAGTAGCTTTTGTCTTGTTTATTTGGGCTGTAATAGTCTGGAAGACATTTATTTGGACTGTAGTGATACCGTTTGTCTTATGGTATGGAATGTTATTGATAGGTAGTTTTATTATAGTTAGAGGTATAACTATTAACCTTTTGGGCTTGGAGGAGATGAAGTATATAGGATGGTGTATTCTAGGTTTTACTATTTCGCTCTTTAGTTTAGCTGTCTGGTATTTTGAATTTGTTAGAGCTTAATGAAGGAAGGGTAATCTTTATGATTATCTTTTTTTTTTATAAGTTGTGGGGGAGAATTCCTGGCTTTTATATTTAAAAGATATCTATGTTCCTGAATTGAATCTTTGTAAAATTTTTGCTTGCTCCTTGTGAGAGGGTTTGTCGTGCTGGTTGCTGTTATATTGGCGTTTCTTTGGGCTTGTTTATAAAAAAATAAATAGAGATGTCCTTCTACTTATTCTTCGTTGTTTGTTAATTACTGGTCACATCTTTATAGAAAGATACCGATTCACCCATATACTGTAGGTTGTAGAGAGTTAATGGTTTAACTGAATTGAAGAAACCTAGATACCCGACTATATCACCTGTTACTAACCACCACAGGAGAACTGTTTTATCATAAGATAATCCAGTTTTCTTGCAGCGAAATACTCTAGTTCTATATGGATAGCATTTAAATTCGTCGGTTATCTTTGGATCTACAACTAGCGTTTGATTAGCTTTATTAATAGAAAGATATTTATTGATTCTATTTAGCCCATTCTTGTAATCGTCAGATAATGCAGGAAGTCTGTAAATGTAGATCATTTTTATTAACTCATCACGAGTCTTAGCAGTTCCTAAATGCTTTACAAACTTGTTCCATTCCTCAATTCCTGCCATACCTATAGTAACATTTATCAATGGATCTAAAACGACTAAATATCCACGTCTTACTTTTGCTTTATAGTTTGCTCTACTAAATAGTTTCTTTCTTCTAATACCAATATTCGCTAGTTTAGTATTAGAGTTATTATCATCTCTGGGGTAAAATTCTTCATCCTCCCCACAAGACTTTCCATATGTATATACGTAGATGATCTCATAAAGCTTGTAAGCTCTCTTTCTTAGATGTATTCGTCTTGGGATGTTCTCTGCTTTATCAGAGTTTATTTGCACTAATTCTTTACCAGATAACCTTGAGATAAACTTACCAGTTTCAGGGTTATAGTCATAAGTTTTCATTAGGTAACTTTGAGAAGGTAAGGAGTGACTTTCTGTTTTTCTTTCCTCTTTAATATTTTTCATATTCATTATTTCTTTTTTAGCAATACTTTGATCTTTAAACTGCTTAGAAAAGATTGGAGAAGTACCTTTGTAAATTCTTCCCATGTAAGCTTTATCTCCGTGTCTATTCGTATAGGAAAATAAATTCTTCCCATCTTTCTCTCCAACAAGGAGCATATTATACTCTTCTTTATTCTTACAAACTAGGATATTAGAAAACTTAAACCTTTCAGGTCTAGAAAGACTAGTATCTTTGAGAAGTAGCATTCTAGATTTCTTACCAGTAGCCATGTAGTAGATAAGGAATACTAGCCTAAAAATAACTCCATCAATCGTCAAACTACCATTTACTTTAGCTCCTGCTTGTCTTCCACGATAGTTGCGAGCGTTCCTCTTGTCACTAGTCCAATTGATACTTCCTGTTTTTGGATCATAGCATAATCTCTCTTTTAGATCTTGTAAATCTGGAAATTCTCCTCTTTCTGCAGTTACAATTTTTGCTATCATGCGTTATTCCTTTTTATTTATTTTAGTCTAGTTGGGTGCATTATAATCTGGTAGGATGTCGTAGATGGGAATAATTATTGATGGGCTTCTATTCGCTCTACTTCCTCTTCCGATAGAAATAGAATCTACCTCTTTATCAGAGTATCTTTCATTTATAGCGTTTTTAACCTTTTCTTTAAAGTCGTCATTATTGATAAAGTCCTCATCATCTATCTCTGAGATAGGATAAGAGAGTAGGTTGTGGGTTTTAGTTTGTACTCCTGATAACACTAACACTTGTACACGGTAAACAACAGGTGGAGAATGTAGATTGGCTTCTTTGAGCTTTATTTCTTTATCTAGCTCTTCTATTGTACCGTCCATGATGGGGTTAGGGTGAGGGTCAAATTGATCTACTTGACTAGTTAGATGATAACCTGCGCATCCAACGCAATAATACATCCGTCTTTCCTTACGCCTCGTAAGAGGATCATTTGTTTTCTCATATTGAGCGTTTAACAATACACTTCGTGCTTTACGTTCACTAAACCTTCGTTTAGTACATTTCCTTGGCATGACTCCTCCTTAGTGTTTATAGGCTATTATTAGTCTACAAATGAATAATATATACTTGATTCTATGTTCCGCTTTCAATATGGGATATAAGCTTATATTATTGCTTTGAACTTAAATAGGAGAGCATCGTATGGAAGAAAGAACAAGACGAGATCCTGAGACAGTATGGACTGTTATTCTTGTACTAGTGGCTATTGTCATCTGCTTTGGATTTTGTTGGGCTTATCTAATAACTGATGCTAAAGTATATATGATCCGTGAGAACTATATTGGCGTTGCTATAATATTTAACATAGTAGCTGCAATAGCTTCATTCTGGTTATCATGTATATTTGTTGGTATAGCTTACGGAGACAATTAACGTCATAGGAGGAAGTAATGGTTAAGGAAGGAACTAGAAAGATAGTTGTTAGAGGGTTTGACATTAACGTTACTACTTTCGCTAGTGGTAGCTGTTTTATGTATCCCTGTTTT
>Ga0075111_1000883_pt1 | contig 13983 bp, 5 predicted proteins | sample AntAceMetag02UKK_FD_69787 | JGI IMG/M metagenome (GOLD analysis project Ga0075111, IMG submission 69787) | Saline lake microbial communities from Ace Lake, Antarctica - Antarctic Ace Lake Metagenome 02UKK | ecosystem: Environmental > Aquatic > Non-marine Saline and Alkaline > Saline | place... | reverse complement strand
CAACATGGAGTGGAGCAGTAGGTGGAGCAGAAGATCCAACAGTAAGTGATGCACAATTTGTATCAGGAAGCAACTCAATGTTAATCGAACAATATGTAGATGCTGTCCTATTACTTGACACTTATACTTCAGGTGTATTTAATGTAGACTTTGACGTATATATTCCAATAGGTAAACTTGGCTACTTTAACCTATTACAAGCATGTGCAGGTAGCAGCAGCAGTTGGGGTACACAAACCTACTTTAACGCAGGTGGCGCAGGTCTTACTGACGCCGGTGGTGCAGGTACAGGTGTATTTACATATACTTATGATACATGGCATCATGTATCTACTATGGTAGATCTAGATGCCGATTATGCAGAAATGTATTTTAATGGCGACTTTATCGTATCATGGGTATGGAGTAGTGGAGCCTTTGGATCAAATACCCTAAATGAGTTCAATGCAATGAATTTCTATGGAGCTGCGGCTGATAATAGTACTTTCTATGATAATTTATTAATTACTATGGAGCCTGTTGTTAGAGTTAACGCAACCACTTCTGTTTATACTCAATTGTCGGAAGCTGATAAGTTAATTGCTTATGATAGAGCTGAAACCTCTGTCGCTACAATACCAATTACAAGTGTAGGCAAAGAGCTTGGATTAAGATCTAGTGCATTACTTTATGACAATGGTCCTCTTGTTAATAGTGCTGGTACAGGTGTTGGTGGTGCTGACGAAAGCATCTTAATGGATGGAATAACAACTATTGGAGTTAACTGTAATAATGGTGCAGGATACCATATGGCTGATGACTTTATTGTTGATGCAGATTGGACAGTAGAATCATTTGTATTCTATGCATATCAAACCAATGGTGGTATACCATCAACTATAACAGCAGGTTATTTTCAAATTTATGATGGTGACCCAAGTGCTGGTGGATCAGTTATTTATGGTGATCTTGCAACTAATGTGATGATTAGCACACAATGGTCCAATATTTATAGAAATAGTGATGGTCCTGGCGGAAGTACCAACAGAGCAATTATGGAAATTGAATGTGCAGCAACTGGTTTAACTCTTACACCCGGAATATATTGGGTTGAGTGGACATGTGAAGGTTCTGCATCTTCAGGTCCTTGGGCACCTCCAATTACTATTAGTGGTCAGCCAGAAACTGGCAATGGACTACAATGGACTGGTACTGCATGGCAAGCATTTGCATCAGGTGGTTTTAATCAAGGAGTTCCATTCTTAATCAATGGTACTGACAGCGGCATCGTCGGAGCCAATGTTTATCGTGATGGCGTATTAATTGCTGAAATGGTACAGGATGTATTCTATCTTGATACTGATATTGATTATGGACTACATGAATATTGTGTAACTTATGTTTACGAAAGTTTAGCAGAATCATGCTTAGATAACTGTATTGAGGTTGAAGTAACTGAAGATTGTTCTCCGCCGGAAGATTTAACCGTGGAACTTGTAGAGTATAATCATGTTCATTTGCTATGGGATCAATATGTTCCACCAACAGGTGAATGGATATTCTATCATGACGGATCATTTGAAAATGGGTTCTATTCAACTGCAGGTGGTGCCGGATTGGCTCAGGTATTTACGCCAAGCGAATATCCTGTTACAGTAACAGAAGTTAGATATTGGAATGATGATTATGGTTCTCCTACACAAGAGAATGAAGTATATTTATTAACAGGAGACGGTGCTTCAGTACTTGCCGGACCATATAGTGTTACTGGAGAACCCGGAGATACATGGGTAACTGTTGATATTGATGATGTTACTCTTGAATCAGGTACATTTATGGTATATACAGCAAATGTACTACCTGATGGGCCATCTGTTGGTGTTGATGACAGCTTCTATGATGGCACATTATACTTTGGTTCTCCAGGTGCATTTACTGAATTAGGTGAATATGGATACTACTATGTTGGTAGCCATGAGGCTTTTGTTACATATGGTGAATTAAGTGCAAATGTTTCACCTAACTCAACAGTATTACGTCCTGCTGATGCAACCAATAGTATTTCAGCTATAGCTATTTCTAATCATGTAAGCGGTGAAGTTGACAAACCACTTGACAACACACAAACACGTTCATTCGTAGGTTATAACATCTACCATAATGGTGAATTATTAGAAGCTTTATGGCCTGATAATTACTATAATTATTACGAAATGCAGCCTGGTTCTCATTGTTATACTGTAACTGCTGAATATAGCTATTGTGGCGAATCAGATCCTTCAAACGAGGAATGTGTTACCATTGAGTTAGTTACACAAAGTATCGATCTTGATATTGGATGGAATATTATGTCGTTTTATATAGTTCCGGATAATATGGATATGTTAAATATTCTCCAGACCTTGATAAATTCCAATGAACTAACAAAGGTAATAGATGAATCCGGTGGTTTTATTCAGGATATTCCTGGAGTAGGCTGGATGAATACTATAGGCAATATGGCTAATACCGAAGGTTATTACATAAAGGTAGCCAATGGAAATACACTTGAGGCTTCGGGTATGCCACTTGCTTCTCCTTTTACCATTCCATTGAGTTCAGGATGGAATATGATAAGTTATCCTTTCGATGAATCGCAGAATGCGTTAACTGCCTTGCAAACATTAGTTAATAGCACTGAATTAATTAAAGTAATTAATGAAAAAGGAGATTTTATTCAATTTATCCCTGGGGTTGGCTGGATGAATACCATTGGCGACTTTGAACCTGATGAAGGATATTATATTAAAGTAACTGCAAATACCAATATAAATATTATTAGGCCCGGTACCGGATGGCAATGTGGCGATCCACTGGAGGATACCCGCGATGGACAAACCTACAACACAGTACAAATAGGTGACCAATGCTGGATGGCTGAAAACCTTAATGTGGGTGCACGTATTGATGGAGTAGTTGACCAAACTGACAACAGTACAATTGAAAAATACTGTTACAATGATGATGTAGCTAATTGCGATACCTATGGAGGCCTGTACCAATGGGATGAGATGATGCAATATGTAACTACTGAAGGTGTACAGGGAATTTGCAGTGATGGGTGGCATTTACCTACTGTTGGAGAATGGAATAGTTTAGTTAATTATCTAGGAGGAGACTATTTAGCAGGGGGTAAGATGAAGGAAACGGGCTATACTCATTGGTTTGAGCCTAATACAGGTGCAACCAACAGTAGTTTCTTCACTGCTCTGCCGAGTGGTGATCGGGCTACTAGTGGATCTTTCTACGGTCTTGGAAATTATGGATATTGTTGGTCGTCTACTGAGTATGCGAGTACAAATGCAAAAAGTCTTGGTCAGGACAATACGGTTGAAGAAGTGAAACGGATAAACTTTAGCAAGGAGGTAGGAGCAAGTATTCGCTGTCTTAAAGATTAGTCGTCCCTAACACATCTAGCTCAAGTCTGAAGCGTAAGCTAGTGCGTAGAGACTTGTGCTTTGGTTAAAAAGAATAAATCATTTAAGTAATAAACATAATAATGAAAACACCAAATAAAAAACCCATTGTCATTTCGACCGCAGGGAGAAATCCCCTGAGCAAAGACCACGTTCCTTGGAGATTTCTCGCCTCTCCCTCTGGTCGTTTTCCTCGAAATGACAGCAATGTTTTTAGGAGATTTGGCTTCGCCGAACTTAAGTTTCTCCCGATTTAATGCAAGTCTGAAGCGTAAGCTAATGAGCAGGTATCTGCCAAAGGCAGACAGTCTTTTGCTTTGATTAACTAAAATAATCTATTAAATAATAGTACATACTAATGAAAACACCAAATAAAAAACCCATTGTCATTTCGAACCCATGTGCGTTGGCATGTGTGCTAGCGGTGAGAAATCCCCTGAGCAAAGACCACGTTCCTGTGAGATTTCTCGACTCTCCCTCCAGTCGTTTTCCTCGAAATGACAATAATGTCTTTAGGAGATTTGGCTTCATCGAACTTAAGTTTCTCGCTGCAATCCTGATTGAAAAAATCAGGGAAGCTTACCTCGAAATAACTTCTATGTTTTTAGGATATTTTTCCCCGATATACCGGTATGTCTCATTGCTAACAACAACAGAAGGCAAACCTATAAACCCGACGGGTTAAAATTCGATCTCCTCACCTCGTCCGCGTTTGCAACGCGGATGCCAAATAAACAACTAATTAACAATTGCTTAAAACAGTAAATAACAAAATAAAAGAAATCATGAAACAATTAACCATCACACTAACAACAGTAATCATTCTAATTTTCTCATCATTAGCAACAATAGCCCAAGTAAAAACAGAAGTACCTGATGAAGTGCACCTGTTACAAAACCCCTTTAAACCTATGAACATCCTTTTAATACCGGGCAATGTTGAAGGCATTACAGCCCAACAAGGCGATCTGGTATTGGCATTTGATGGGGAAACATGTGTTGGTGCTGCAGTAATAGAAGATGTAAATAAAATCCTAAACCTCGCAGCCACCAGTACCGATGAAGTAAACAAAGGTTACAAAGCAGGGCAAATTATCAGGTTAGAGTATCATTCATTATTTGATAATACCGTTTTCAATCTCAGCCCATCAAAAATAATGTTGGGCAGCATGAACTACGAGGAGTTGGGTACTTTGTATGCCGATTTTAAAGCAACTACTTTAAACATCAACGAAAATAATACTAATAATATAAAAGTATATCCCAACCCGGTTAGTCACCAACTGCATATTGTACTGGATATCAATACTATAAAATCTGGCGAAAGCATAAATCTTCAATTAATAAATATAGCAGGCAAAGTTATACTTGCTAACAAATATAATCTCAATAATTCGGTAATCAATCTTGATATTGCCGGTTTACCTACAGGTGAGTACACTTTGATTTTAGCTAACGATAAAGTGAAATTCGCTCAAAAGGTTATTAAGAAATAATGTGTGAATTTAGAATAATTGATTTTATAATAATTACATAAAATAATAAATCATGAAAAAATTAATACTTATAAGTTTAATTCTGAGTATTGGATTATGTAGCTTTTCACAAAAGAGAGTTCAAATATCTAAAGACCTTAGAAACATTTCAAAAACAGCAGTACATGTAACTCCTACTGATGAGGTTGTATTTACAATATCTACAGTACAAAATAATTATGTATCAAATTCCAAAGAATTGGAAGGTGAAGATATAATAGGATATACTTTCTATGACCTCTGGTCAAATTCGATGGTAGGTAACAGGATGTATGTATATCCTGATGGAACTATGGCAGCTGTATGGATTAGAGGAATTGATGGAGCCCCTAATTTTGATGATAGAGGAACAGGATATAATTACTTCGATGGAACTACATGGGGGCCAGATCCTTCAGCTCGTATTGAAGATGAAAGAACAGGTTGGCCTAGCTATGCTCCTTTAGGAGAAAATGGTGAAATTGTTGTTGCTCATCTTGCAGCTGGGTTAAAAATTTCTACACGAGAACAAAAGGGTACAGGTGACTGGACTTATCAAACACTTAATGGACCAACTGACTTAACATGGCCTCGTGTTTCAACTTCTGGTGATGATCACATGACGGTTCATATTCTTGCAAATTCTTATGTTGAGTATGAAGGACAAACAACGGCTCTTTTCTATTACAGGTCTCTTGATGGAGGCGATACATGGGATATTGAAGCTGAAATTATAGATGGTACAGGTGAAGATTATTATACTGAAATTGGTGCTGATGAATATGTTTGGGCTGATCCAAATGGCGGAGCAATTGCTTTTCTTGTAGCAGGCGCATGGCATGATATGTTTATGATGAAATCAACAGATAATGGTGATAGCTGGGAAAAAACAGTTATCTGGGAACATCCCTACCCATTTTTTGATTGGGACGTAACAATCACTGATGAATTTTATTGTGTTGATAAATCTGCAAATATTACTCTTGATAATGATGGTATAGCTCATGTAGTTTTTGGAATTAGCAAAGCATATCATGCCGATGTAGGAACTACATATAATTATTACCCACTTACTGATGGTGTTGGCTATTGGAATGAAACAATGCCCACATTCTCAAATAATCTTAATGCATTAAGTCCTTATGGTGATCCTGGATCAGAATTAGTTGAAGATGTTAACCTTGTTGGTTGGACTCAAGATGTTGATGGTAGTGGTACTATAGACTTTTTACCGGATATAATGACGTATCGTGAACTTGGTATTTCTACAATGCCTTCTGTTGCAGTAAGTAACAATGGAGAAGTTTTATTAGCCTATGCTTCAACTACCGAAACTTATGATAACAATATTTATAATTATAAGCATATTTGGGTGCGAACGAAAAGTGTAGGTGGAAATTGGGGCGCATTTGAAGATTTAGATGCACATGTACTTCATATGTTTGACGAATGTATTTACCCTGTTATAGGACAAAATATTACTAACAATTCTGCTAATATATTGTATCAGGCAGATTTTATTCCAGGCGTTGCTTTTGATGATGATCATTCATATGTTGAAAACAGAATAATTGTTGCAGAATACTCACTTGGTGATTCTTGGGCAAATTTTTCAGCAGATAATACCTCTGGTTACCCCCCTTTAACAGTCCAGTTTACTGACCTTTCAAGTGATAATGCAACATCTTGGCAATGGGATTTTGATAACGATGGAACAATAGATTCAGATCAACAGAATCCTGAATGGGTATATAATCAGGTTGGTACTTACACAGTTTCTCTAGCCATAAGCAATGGAACCGAAACTTTTACACAAGTAAAAGCAAATTACATTACCGCTAATGCATTAGAAAATCATTTTTACCCAATATGGACAGGCAACCCGTATCAGCCAATGACGGTTATTGTAAACCTTGCCCAGTTTGTGGGTAACGATTTACAGCCCGACGATGAGATAGGGATTTTTGATGATGACGGAACAGGAAACCTAATTTGTGTTGGAGTTGGATACTTAACATCACCCCTAAGTGCCGGAAGTCCATTATCAATAACAGTTTCTGCCGATGACCCAACAACCACTGAAATAGATGGTTTTATTAGTGGAGATACTATACAATATAAACTATGGGAAGATGTTACACAAACAGAAGTAGCCAATGTAGCTGCAACATATAATCCTGCATTTGATGAAGTATTTACAACATTAGGTACAGCTATTGTTTCACTATCGGGCTATGCACATTATGAGGTAGCTTGGATTGGTAACCCATATCAACCTATGACAATATTATTGAGTAGCCTCACTGTTGATGGTAGCGATTTTTCCATTGGTGATGAGGTTGGTATTTTTGATGTTGATGGACAGGCAAACGAAATTTGTGTTGGTGCCGGAATAATTACAGGTACAGTTAGTTCAGCTACACCACTCGCTATTACAACATCTGCTGATGATCCAGATACTCCGGAGATGGATGGGTTTACTACAGGAAATACAATATTGTTTAAAGCATGGTCCTCCGTAGACCAAACAGAGTTTTCTTCATATCAGGCAACATATAATCCTGCACTCGACGATACATTTACACCACTGGGAACAGCTTTGGTAGATGTAGAATTTAATTCCAGCATAACCCAAACCATTGAGCTAAGCCAAGGCTGGAACATAATGTCGTTTTATGTTACACCCGATGATATGAATATGTTAAGTATTCTTGATTCACTGGTAACATCCTCTGAACTAACCAAGGTAATTAACGAAGCAGGTGGGTTTATCCAAAACATTCCCGGAGTAGGCTGGATGAATACCATAGGCGATATGGCTAATACCGAAGGATATTACATAAAAGTTTCCAATACTACTTCGTTGGAGGTTACAGGAATGGCAGTAGATTCTCCATTTACCATACCTCTAAGTACAGGTTGGAATATGATGAGCTATCCCATGGAGCAGCCCGAAGATGCCATAGTTATACTCCAGCCATTAATAGATGTCAACGAACTCACCAAAGTAATTAACGAAGCCGGAGGCTTTATACAGTTTATCCCGGGAGTAGGCTGGATGAATACCATTGGCAATTTTGAAGGAGGCGAAGGCTACTACATAAAAGTAACTGCAAACACAAGTTTAACTATTGGAGGTACATCCCCAACATGGCAATGCGGCGATCCGTTGGAGGATCCCCGTGATGGGCAAACCTACAACACAGTACAAATAGGTAACCAATGCTGGATGGCAGAAAACCTGAATATCGGAACCAGAATAGATGGTGCTAGCGAACAAACGGATAACAGCACAATTGAAAAATACTGTTATAATAATGACGAAAATAATTGTACAACTTACGGTGGATTATACCAATGGAACGAAATGATGCAATACGTAACTCCCGAAGGACCACAAGGTATTTGCCCTGATGGTTGGAAACTACCAACTGATACAGAATGGACTACCCTAACTGATTATTTAGGTGGCTCAAGTATTGCAGGAGGGAAAATGAAAGAAACCGGAACAACTCACTGGAGCTCACCAAATACAGGTGCAACAAATTCCAGTGGTTTTACTGCCCTCCCGGGGGGCTACCGCGTCAACACTGGGTCGTTCTCCCCCCTCCTTGGCTACCGCGCCCTCTGGTGGTCTAGTACAGAGTACTCAGGTATAACCGCGTGGCCTCGATACCTGAACTATGACAGCGACCAGGTGTACCGGTACAGCAACTATAAGACGAACGGCTGTAGCGTCCGTTGTCTCAAGAACTGATCGATGCATTGCATTTTTGACAATTGTCAATTTGACAATTTGCTTCACCTTTTCGGCGTAGCCAATTTTTTTGAAATATAAATTTAGAGGAATAAAATCAATAATAATGAAGAAACCAAATAAAAACCCCATTGTCATTTCGACCGTAGGGAGAAATCCCCTAAGCAAAGACCACACTCCTGTGAGATTTCTCGACTCTCCCTCCGGTCGTTTTCCTCGAAATGACAGCAATGTTTTTAGGAGATTTGGATGTTACCTCGTCAGCGTTTGCACCTGCCAAAGGCAGACAGGCTTGTGCTTTGATTAAACAAAATAATCTATTTAGTAATAAACATAATAATGAAAATACCTAATAAAAACACCATTGTCATTTCGATCGCAGGGAGAAATCCCCTGAGCAAAGACCACGCTCCTGTGAGATTTCTCGACTCTCCCTCCGGTCGTTTTCCTCGAAATGACAGCAATGTTTTTAGGATATTTGGCTTCCAATTTAGCGCAAGTCTGAAGCGTAAGCTAGTGCGCAGGGACTTGTGCTTTGATTAAATAAAATAATCTATTAAGTAATAAACATAATAATGAAAACACCCAATAAAAACACCATTGTCATTTCGAACCCATGTGCGTTGGTAAGTGTGCTGGCGGTGAGAAATCTCCTGAGTAAAGACCACGTTCCTGTGAGATTTCTCGTCTCTCCCTCCGGTGGTTTTCCTCGAAATGACAGCAATGCTTTTAGGATATTTGGTGATGTTATCTCGTCCGCGTTTGTAACGCGGATGCAACTCTAGCTTATGACAAACCATTAACAATTGCCTAAAACAGTAAAAAACATAAATAACAAAATAAAAGAAATCATGAAACAATTAACCATCACACTAACAACAGCAATCATTCTAATTTTCTCATCATTAGCAACAATAGCACAGCTTAAAAACACAATACCCGATGAGGTGCACCTGTTGCAAAACCCCTTTAAGCCAATGAACATCCTTTTGATACCGGGAAATGTTGAAGGCATTACAGCCCAACAAGGTGATTTGGTAATGGCATTTGACGGGGAAACATGCGTTGGTGCAGCAGTAATAGAAGATGTAAATAAAATCCTCAACCTTGTAGCCACTAGTACCGATGAAGTAAACAAAGGTTACAAAGCAGGTAAAATTATTAGGTTAGAGTATCATTCAATATTTGATAATACCGTTTACAATCTCAGTCCATCAAAAATAATGCTGGGCAGCATGAACTACGAGGAGCTGGGTACTTTATATGCCGATTTTAAAGCAACTACTTTAAGCATCAGCGAAAATAATACTAATCAAATAAAAGTATATCCCAACCCTGTTAGTCATCAACTGCATATTGTAATGGATATTGTTACAACAAAATCTGGCGAAAGCATAAATCTCCGATTAATAAATATAACCGGCAAAGTTATACTTACTAACAAATATAATCTTGATAATTCGGTAATCAATCTCGATGTTGCCGGTTTACCTGCAGGTGAGTATACTTTAATTTTGGCTAACGATGGAGTGAAGTTTACGCAAAAGGTTATTAAGAAATAATCACTAATAAACCATATAATTTTTATTAAGCAGTCTCATATTTATTGAACTTATTTTTAATGAATTAAAAAACAGGAACCATGAAATGAGCATAAACATTTTTAAGCATACCATACAGAAACTGATTAAAATAAGTTTATGCGAAAGCGAAACGGTTGCAAATGTGCACAAATTTTTAATTAATTTAAATTCAGATAATTAACAAATTTTAAACGAATGAAAAAGATTACTATTTTATTTGCAATACTGTTGTTAACAGCATTAACAACCGGACTTTTTTCAAATCCGATAGGTAATAAAAAAGCCGAGAAAATTGCAAAAAACTTTTATCTTGAAAGAGGGCAACAGGAACTTAAAAATCTGCAGTTAGATAATATTAATTTACAACTCTATTTAACTAAAGAAAATTCAGAGCGTAATCTATATTATGTTTTTAATGTTGCTAACAAACTTGGTTATATTATTGTTTCTGCAGATGACGATGCTTATCCTGTGATTGCATATTCATTTAAAGGAAATTATGATTCCGAAAATTTACCACCTGCCTTTAAATATAGAATGAATGAATATGAAAGACAAATTATTGAAATTCAGACAGAAAAATTAAAAGCAGATGAAAACATTCGAAATGAATGGGAACGATTATTAGTTCCAAATTACAATGCTAAAAGTATTGAGAGTGTAAGTCCTTTAGTAACTTCAACCTGGAGTCAGGGGACATATTACAACACTGATTGCCCTGTTGATGCAGCCGGCCCGGATGGGCATGCTCTTGTTGGTTGTGTAGCAACAGCAATGGGGCAAATTATGAATTACCATTCGTACCCTGAACACGGAATAGGTACACATTCGTATAATCACTCAACCTACGGAACAATAAGTGCCGATTTTGGAAATACAACTTACGACTGGTCAAGTATACCTAACAATGCCTCAGGCTACAATTCGGCTTTGGCACTTATAAACTTTCATTGCGGTGTTAGTGTAAGTATGGACTATGGCCCGGATGGTAGTGGTGCAAGCACATCATATGTGTCAACTGCATTAGTAGTTTATTTTAATTATGCTGCAACAGCAAATTATGTAAATAAATCAAGTTATACAACAGCAGGATGGGAAGATATATTGACTAATGAACTTGACAACGGCAGGCCAATGGAGTATCGTGGAGGTGGTCCTAATGGGGGTCATGCCTTTGTTTGCGATGGTTATCAAACATCATCTTATTTCCATTTTAACTGGGGTTGGGGTGGTTATGCAGATGGTTATTTCTATTTAAATAATCTTAACCCGGGTGGTTATACTTTTAACGATGGTCAGGCAGCAGTTATTGGTATTGAACCTGCCAATGGAGGAGGAACTTTTAATCCACCAACAAACCTCTCAGTAACAGAAGATGGTTATGCTACATGGGAGGAGTCGGGCACAAGTATGCTAAAATTGATGCACAATGATGATGACAATAGTTTTACTTTAAATGAAGCAATTGAAAAAAATTCCAATAATTTTGTAGAAACAGATGTCAATGCAAAACCCCGCTCAGTTGATAATAGCCGGGCTATTTGGGATACACAATATAGTTTTGATATTGATGGTTCTTCAGGATTAACCGGTTTAGCTGGAGCAGAAAGTGATGGAGAATTCATCTATGCAACAAAATGGTCCTCTAGTAGTGATATTGTTAAATATACAGTTGATGGTACTTATGTTGAGACATTCCAAATTCCTGGAGTATCTTCAGTAAGAGATCTTGCATTTGATGGTACTTACATGTATGGAGCAGCTGCTTCTACAACAGTATATAAAATGGATTTCACGAGCCATACTTTGATTTCATCATTTACAGCACCTATAGATGTACGCGCAATTGCTTATGATGCTGCTGCTAATGCATTCTGGGGTAATAACTGGTCAACTGACTTAGTATTATTTAGTGAAAGCGGAGCTAGCTTAGATACCATCTCTGCACCTCCAAGTATGTATGGTGCTGCTTATGATAACTTCACAGTCGGAGGTCCATTCTTATGGGTATTTACAGGAACTATTACTGGTGGTGGATGTCAGATTGAGCAAATTGACATTGCTACAGGTAACCTAACCGGTGTATCACATAGTGTAAGTAATGATTATGGTGCTTATATTGCCGGAGGTCTTTATATTACAGAAGACCTTGTTACAGGTAAACGTACAATCGGTGGAACCGCACAGGGAACACCTGACTTAGCATTTGGTTATGAAATAGATCCTAGCGGCGGCAATGAATGTTTAGGCTACAACATTTATATTGATAACGCATTCGTAGATTTTACCCCAAACCTATATTGGCAATATACAGGATTAACTCCCGGAGAAACTTATTTAGCTGGAGTCACGGCTTTGTATGATGATGGGGAGTCGGAAGTGATTGAATACGAATTTACTGTAGCAGGTGATCATTTCACCCCCATATGGACAGGTAATCCATACCAACCAATGACGATATTATTAAGTAGTGCAATCTTCGATGGAAATGATTTTGCAATAGATGATGAGATTGGTGTGTTTGATGTGGATGGTTCAGGTAATGAGATTTGTGTAGGATATGGATTAGTCGCGGGGATTATATCACAGGGAACTCCTTTAACAATTACAGTTTCGGCAGATGATTCGGATACTCCTGAGATGGATGGTTTTATCACAGGAAATACAATATTATATAAAGCATGGTCCTCAGCAGACCAAACAGAGTTTTCTTCATATCAGGCAACATATAATCCTGCACTTGATAATAATTTTACACCCCTTGGAACAGCATTGGTAGATGTAGAATTTAATTCCAGCATTACCCAAACCATCGAGCTAAGCCAAGGCTGGAACATAATGTCGTTTTATGTTACGCCTGATGATATGAATATGTTAAGTATTCTTGATCCACTTGTAACATCCTCCGAACTAACCAAGGTAATAAACGAAGCTGGTGGGTTTATCCAATACATCCCCGGAGTAGGCTGGATGAATACTATAGGCGATATGGCTAATACCGAAGGGTATTACATAAAAGTAACAAATAGCACTTCTCTGGATGCTACCGGAATGGCAGTAGATTCTCCATTTACCATACCTCTAAATTCAGGTTGGAATATGATGAGCTACCCCATGGAGCAGCCTGAAGATGCTATAGTTATACTCCAGCCATTAATAGATGCCAACGAACTCACTAAAGTAATTAACGAAGCCGGAGGCTTTATACAGTTTATCCCGGGAGTTGGCTGGATGAATACCATTGGCAACCTTGAAGGAGGCGAAGGCTACTACATAAAAGTAAATGCAAACACAAGTTTAACCATTGGAGGTACATCATCAACATGGCAATGCGGTGACCCATTTGAAGATACACGTGATGGGCAAACCTACAACACAGTACAAATAGGTAACCAATGCTGGATGGCAGAAAACCTAAATATAGGAACACGCATTGATGGAGTAAGTGAACAAACAAATAACAGTACAATTGAGAAATACTGCTACGATGATGATGTGGCTAATTGCGATACTTATGGTGGGTTGTACCAGTGGGATGAGATGATGCAATATTTAACCACGGAAGGAGTACAGGGTATTTGCCCTGATGGATGGCATTTACCTACAGATGACGAATGGAAAATTATGGAAATGGAGCTTGGTATGACACAAGTTCTAGCAGATAATTTAGGATGGCGAGGAACCGATGAAGGTGA
>Ga0075111_1000878_pt1 | contig 14021 bp, 11 predicted proteins | sample AntAceMetag02UKK_FD_69787 | JGI IMG/M metagenome (GOLD analysis project Ga0075111, IMG submission 69787) | Saline lake microbial communities from Ace Lake, Antarctica - Antarctic Ace Lake Metagenome 02UKK | ecosystem: Environmental > Aquatic > Non-marine Saline and Alkaline > Saline | place... | reverse complement strand
AAAGGCACATTATTTTCAATACTCGCTCCTTTTGGAAACATTTCAACATTTGAAGGTGTTGTAGAAGTTATGCGTAATAACGTTCAAGTTTTAGTTGAACAAGGCTTCGAAACTGATATTAACAAAGCGTCCTCGGGGCTTCCTGACGCAGAACCATTATCTGATCAATCGATGGAAGATTTCAAAAAGTTTAAAAAAGACTCAAGTCTACCGGAACCAGAGCTTAAGAAAATAGAAGAAGACTTAAAAAAGCAAATACAAAAAAGGAAAGAAGCGAAAAAGAAAAAAGAATACGCAGAAAAGATGTCTAAAAAATCAATCGATCCAGGTACAGTTAGTGGAGCTGCGCCAACTGACATTGGCAAATCGATGATGGATGGTCTTGGAAAATTCGCTGATGGACTGGTTAAAGCACTCGCCAGTGGCAGTAGTGAGTCTTCTATGCTAACAAATGTAAAAGATAAATTTATCAATCAAGATAACATACTAGTTCGAAATCCCTCTTTACTTGCACAAATAGATAATACAGATAGTGGCCTTTATCACTTCGACTTTGGTGCAACAAATGGAATGTTAACTTATTTACAAAATAGCAAGAAAACTGGATATAACTATGGCCTCGGGAATATGCCAACTGACTACAACTCTGGTCCGAATAATAATGTTACTGATTACATGGAACTTGCTTACAATCAAATAAGCAAAGGGTCTATTTTAGGGATATATTTAAAACAAGATCAAAATGCTAAATTTTTTCCTTTAAATGTATACGCAAATAAAATCCAAAAAGCAACACTCGTTTATGGCGTTTCCTTTCCAATTTTTTTAAACATACAAGCTGGATTGCTTGTTAAGGGATCCGTATTTAAATCGACAGAAGCGACTACCCCTTATACTTCGCTAAACTTAATACGAAATAGCGGAGCTGCGGACAGCACTTTTGATGAGTTATTACCTAGTTCAAATCGATATGAATCGGAAGGGTCTGATTATACAGCCAATGCAGGTTTGAGTTACCCTTTAACCGGATGGTGGACACTTGGTGTTGGCGTAGATAATGCCTTTTATTCAAATAGCATATCTGCAAATACAGTAGAACCTGTCACTCACTACACAAGTATTTTCCACTATGAAAAAATGTTACTCTATTTTGATTATGAACCTAAGGGACAAGTCCTCATTCTAGACTCACAAATTAGTCTAGCTAATGTACCATATCTCGGCAAAGTACTCGTGGGTACTCGATTAGAACAGAATACTACGAGGGAAACGTCTGACTATTTTACTAGTTTCAAGCTATGGTTCTTCCAAGTTACCGCTAAACAAAGACTTGTGAAACCACTGACAATTGGGGCATTCAACATTGATCAACATACAAGCGTTGGATTTAAATTAGATTTTTAGAGAGGACTTATTCTAAGCGATTGGCAGGGTAAATTTAAAAATACTACCTTTCTCTTTACCAGGTTCAACCCATATTTTACCGCGATGATGCTCTACAATTTTTTTGCAAATTGATAAGCCGATACCAGTACCAGAATATTCTTTTTGATGGTGTAGTCGTTGAAAGATAACAAATATTTTATCAAACTTTGATGGGCTGATTCCAATTCCATTATCCTCGATACAAAATATGCACTCGTCTTGTCTTCGGTTGACTGTAACATGAATTATCGGCGATTCCTTGGCACGATATTTAATGGCATTCCCAATCAAGTTTTGGAATAGCTGAAGCAACAAATGGTCATCCCCATTAATAGTTGGCAATTCATCACATTTAATAATTGCACCACTTTCTTCAATCGATATCCTTAAGTTACTTAGAGCCTTATTGTAGACTAGCTGACAATCTACAGGAGCTAATTCTTTAAGTTCCTTTGTTAGTTTAGAAAAATTGAGAATTGCTTCAATCATTCCATTTAACCTCAGGAGTTCTTTTAATGCTTCATTTATAAACATTTGACCGTTATCATCTAAGTTTTCAAGATAATCTTCCTTTAGAAAATTTAAATAACTTGAAATCCCTCGCAATGGTTCTCTTAAATCGTGGGATACAACGTATGCATACTGCTCTAACTCTTCGTTTGATTTTTTAAGCGCGACTGCCTTTTCAAGAAGTGCCTTCTTATTCTGATACAAATCAAGAAAGATATTTACCTTCCCGATTAGAACCTGAGGAATAATTGGTTTAATCATAAAATCCACTGCACCACTCTCGATACCCTGAATCATATGGGCATCCTCTGAATAAACAGCAGAGATAAAGATAACTGGCAAATACTTATTCTTTTCATCTTGGCGTAAAAGGGCTACCATCTCATAACCATCCATCATTGGCATATGAACATCACTAATCAGTAGTGCGAACTCGTTCTCTAGCATCATTTCGAGGGCTTCATTTCCTGAAGATGCGCGGTGTAGATCAATACTCAAATTGGCTAAAATTCGCTCCAAGGCAAATAAGTTTTCGATTTTATCATCTACAATCAATACTTTCGGAAATATTTTCATATTATGTATTTAACCATTTATTCAATAAAACCATCAAGTTATCAATTTCAACTGGCTTAGCAATATAATCGCTCGCACCTGCATCAATACATTTCTCTCGATCCTCTTCCATTGCCTTTGCTGTTAGTGCAATTATTGGAAGATTCGCATATTGATCCTTCTGGCGTATTCGCATCATCGCTTCATACCCATCCATCACGGGCATCATAATATCCATCAGAATACAATCGATAGAAGGAGTCTCGCCCAAAATATCAATTGCCTTCTGACCATTTGCTGCTTTAAAAACTTCAGCACCTCGGTCGGTTAGCACTTTGGATAACGCAAACATGTTACGCATGTCATCATCAACAAGCAAAATACTACAATCTGCAAGATTTATCTGCTCATCTGGTGCTTGATCTTGTTTTTTTAACTTTTCAATAATGGCATTTTCTAACTCCGTAAACACATCTTGAAGTTGTTCATTATTGACTGGTTTTGTGCTATATCCAACCAAATCCTTCGACTTTATATCCCTCGGTTCTTCTTCAACTGTAATCATATAAACCGGGATACCCATTGTTGCCGAATTAGCTTTTAATGATTTTAATACCCCCCAACCATCAAGCTCCGGCAACATAACATCTAAAATTACAGCATCTGGCTTATACTTATTACAATACTCAATTCCGCTTCTACCATTGCTCGCATGAATCATTTTTATTTTACGTTGGGCACAAAATCGATACAGAATGGTTGCAAATTTATTATCGTCCTCAACAACTAAAATAATTTTGTCTGATTCAGAGATCTTGTCTCGGTCATCTTCAATATCAAATGGTACTTCAAAATCTGATTTGTATGTCATAGTATTTTGCTTAGTACTCGTTTCCGTTTTATAACTTATTCCTGAAAAGTCCTGTTGATTTAATTTTTCTGGCAAGTACACCGTAAAGGTTGCGCCACAACCTTCTGCACTGGTTAACGCTATTACGCCTCCTAATAACTTTGTCAATTCTAGCGAAATTGATAAACCGAGGCCTGTACCACCATACTTTCGAGAAGTACTGCCATCTGCTTGTTGGAATGCTTCAAAAATATCTTGTTGCTTATTTACGGGGATACCAATACCTGTATCGGTGACTGATATCGCGATTGTATTTCGAGGGTTCAGATTACTGTTTTTTATTACTGCATCTATTTCCGGTTTAAAAATACTAACAGATATACTTCCGGCGGATGTAAACTTTATGGCATTAGACATTAGATTCTTTAATATTTGAACTAATCGTTGCTGATCAGTTTGTATTAAGAATGGCAGATCTTTCTCTGCATTGATAAATAAATCTAATCCTTTCTCTGCCACAACATGTTTAAAATTTATACGAATAACATCTATAATTTCTTGAATTTGCACATCTTCAATATTGATTGATAACTTACCTGCCTCTATCTTAGACAAATCAAGTATTTCATTTATTAATGTTAACAAATCGCTGCCACTATTATAAATAATTTCTGCTGATTCAACTTGCTCATCATTTAAATTGTTAAGCTTGTTATCAAACAGATCTCTAGAAAGAATAAGCAAACTATTTAACGGTGTTCGGAGTTCATGAGACATGTTAGCTAAAAATTCTGACTTATATTTGCTAGATCGTTCAACTTCTTCCGCTTTTTTCTCTAAATCTCGCTGAGCCTCTTTTAGCGCATTATTCTTATCCGTAATCTCTTTTTTCTGGGATTCTAAATATTTCGTTTTTTCTTCTAATTCCTCATTCGTTTTCTTCAATTCTAATTGATTACCTTTTAGAATTTCGCCTTGTTCTTGAGATTCCTTAAATAAATCGCTAAGTTTGATTCTTGATTTTGCAGAACTTATTGCAATTGCAATACTTTCTGCAATTAGTTCCAGAAAATCCATTTTCTGATCATCAATCACTTCGGTTGAACCTATTTCTAAAATAGCCTCCACATTATCCTCATATATCATTGGCAACAATAGGACCACTTTTGGCAACATACCACCAATCCCTGTCTGTATACGATAAAAAGTTTCAGGCACTTCCGTGAGCACGATTTTCTTTCCTTCAAGCGCTGCCTGCCCGATTAAGCCTTCTCCCACTTTAATTTTCGTTCCCATAGAACCTTTATACGCATATCCGCTAATTAGTGTGTATAATTCATCTTCTGTTTTTATGTATATCGCACCAAGTTGTATATCAATGTATTCTGCAATAAATTGGACCACTTTCTGGCTAAGCTCTTCAAGGGAATGCTCCCCCTGAATTTTCTCATTTAATTCAGTTAGACCCGTTTTTAACCAATCTTGTCTTTGTGTTTCTAATTGGAATTTCTGAAGCGATTCCGTCATAGTTTTTAATGCCAGAGCTAATTGGTCCCTATCTGATAATGGTTTTATATTTAATGAATAATCTCCCGCTGCAATAGATCTAGCTTGAGATGCAGTATCACTCATCTTAGAAACAAGCGTGGAGAAAATCTTTCTTAAATCACCAATTTCGTTATTCGGGACAGAAAAATTTAGTTGTCTAAAATCGCCAGAAGAAGCAATTTTAGCCCAATCCGACAACTGGATAATCGGACGCACAATACTTCTTACAATTATGACAGAAATAAACAGCACAATAATACCAGTTAGAAGCATAATTCGGATTGTTATTTTACGAGTCAAATTTACCGACTCCAAGACTTCATCTTCATTAATCTCTGCGATTACCGCTAATTTAGTTCCAGCTATATTAAGAGGTCGGTGCATACCCAGCACTCGAACTCCATTATAATTTGGATACATAAAACTATATGATCTAGTACCGCCATCTTTTAGATTTTGCTTCCACATATTTGTCATTGCCGTTTTCACCTGAAGATTTAATATTCTAGAATCCTTAATAAATTTAGATGGAGATCTTAAAAGTAAATCATCACCGACTATATAAACATGCCCACTGTGACCCGTACCCAAAGTTTGAATAAATTGATAGGTTTCTCTAAAATCGAGTTTATAAACAAGCAAAGCGATACTCTTATGATTTTCATTTTTAATCGTGTTCACAAGAAAACTGCTTAAGGTTTTACTGCCTGCAGGATAATATCCTAAGCCTGAAAATATTACACTATTTAGTTGAAGTGCGTCTCGACACGCATTACTAAGTTTGGTCTCCTCATTTAGCACATTCGTTCCCAATATTGCTTTGTTTTTTACTGTAAATAGGGTATTACCCTTAATATCGAGCACGAACATATCAATATCTTCTTTGTATTGAATCTCCCTAGCGAATTCTTTCCATTCATTATTTTGATAATCTTTCCACTCTTGTGAGGCTAAATATTCCATAATAGTGATGCTCTCACTTGCGATTACTTCATTAATATTCTCCAGAACACGGGTCATTGCGCTTAGTTTGGATTTGTCTTTTATACTTTTGATATTTTTTTCAATACTTCGAAGAAAGTGATCGTGGCCAATGTCCACTACAATATTTAAATTTTCCTGAATTGCATTAAAATTGGTGCTCTGCATTCGGTTGTAATTATAGTAACCAACTAAAACCAACGGAATCAGCGAAATACATAGAAACAAGAACAATAATGTCGTCCCCATTCGACTGAGCAGATATCGTCTAATTTTTATTAACATGTTAATCATTTGAGTAATTATTCCTTTTCAAACCTATTGGCTTCTTCCCATTAATATTATAACGATAATAGGCTCTTTTTCATATTGTTCTTGCAAAAATCTAGGCACCTAAATGTACAATTATGTAGAGAACATTTATAATATAAAATATAAAAGTAGGGAATCAAACAAAATTAAAACTCCATTCCCTCACAGAACAGTATATTTAATGGATGCGAAATAGGAGACGATCAATTGGCTGAACGGAAAAAAACGTATAGAAATGGCATGAAGTTGTTTCATAGTGATAGTAAAGAACAAATTATGTTTGGGAAATGGGGAGACAAAGACACCGCCAACTGTATCAGTCTAAAAACTAAGCTCCCAATTAAGATCAGCAGAGAAGATTTAGATTCTAACTATACATCCTATGCAAGTCTTGATAAAAAGTATCGAGAGAAAAGAAAATATGAAGCTTGGTAGCAGCTAATACTCCTGGGATACACCTTCCAATTTCTTAATCAGCATACTTCTTTTTATCACATTCTCATCTCTGTCATAATAAACATTTAAGGTTTTATCAAAACGACCGATGTATTTTCCATCCTGGTTAGAATATTCTCCATTTTCTTTATCGTATTGACCAAGGTATTCCCCCAATTTATTATAATACGACCCGTTTTGGCTGTCATATCGGCCTAGATACTCACCGGTTTTATCATAATAATCCCCCGTCTTTTCATCGTATAAGCCGATATAATTACCCTCCTCGTCATAATATTCTCCCGTTTCTTCAGGATAGGAACTATCATCCTGAGGAATGTCCTTTATAGACAGCACATCCGGGGGGGCGTCCTCTTGGACCTCATGTTCCACTTTTTCCTGGACCTCATTTTCTTGTGGGACAAGCTTCTGCTCATAATAATTTGGCATATCATCAAAATTGTATGAATACTCGATGCTATTCTCATAAGGACTTTTAATCTCGCTCAAGACAAGCGAACTTAGACATATTGCGAATATAATATTCAAGATCTTTTTCATAACATTTTTTACCCCTAATATTATTTATACTCTACCACAAGTTGTTTTCCTGGAAACAACTTGCTAAGCATTAACTGCAACCAGAAATTGGTTCCCGTCAAAAAACGTAAACCAATTGGGTTTTAGTATATAATGCCATTTACTTATAGTGAATGGCAAGGATTACAATACAAACTACCACTAACTATGTCTTTTTACATAATGCTTATTTGCTACTATCTATATTCATTTATGTTGTAAGTGTTTTCTACAATTATTCATGTATAATGTAACTATCTTTATCGCATAAAAGGACAAAACTAATGGGACGATTATTAACTTCATCGCTACGAAGCATACTCATTTGTTTTGTATTCTTATACAGCATTAGTTTCTGTTCTCCCCGAAGTGGCAAAGCGGAGACCGTATACCACCATTCGAAAAATGCTGTATACCAAATACGAGTCATTGATTCATCAACTAAGGAAAAAGTTGTTATCGGTTCTGGTTTTCGATTCAGTTCCGATGGATACATAGCCACTAATTATCATGTCGTCTCAAAGGTTGTCTTACACCCAGACCGTTATTCAATTGAATGTATTCATGAAGACGGGCGAAAAGAAGAATTAGCGTTAATTGATACCAATGTTGTACATGACCTAGCAATTCTTAAGAGCAGCTTAGGAGAGATATCCTATCTGAAACTATTGGGCACGTTTATGCCAAAAGGAAAAAGGATTTACTCCATGGGTAATCCCAGGGACTTAGGAATGACAATCGTAGAGGGTAATTACAATGGATTGATTGAAGAGTCCATGTACAAAAAAATACTCTTTAGCGGAGCGCTAAACCCAGGGATGAGTGGTGGCCCTGCCTTTGACGTTGATGGGAATGTTATTGGGATCAATGTATCCACCTATGGGCAGCAACTTAGTTTTTTTGTTCCAGTGAACTATCTACAAACACTTTATCAGGATATTTTAAAAAGAAAGGGACTTGCAGTAAAAGATTGGAACAAACGCATACTCGCTCAAGTGATAAAGCACCAAGAACAACAAATCAACGAACTATTATCAAAGGAATGGAATACCGTGATTATCGGAGAAATTGAAGTCCCAGGACAAATCGATAAAATTTTTAAATGTTGGGCTGAAACAGAAGATAAAGATGACTCTAATTTCAAACGATCCTATTATTATGGTTCATCAAGAGACCTCTTATATCTGGACAAGGATCTTCTAACTGGAAGAATAGAGTTTTCATATCTTTGGTTCGAGGGGAAAAAAATAAGTTCGCTTCATTTTTACAATATTTTTTCACGCTTTTTTCAACCATATAAGAAAATTTTCCATAGCAAAAAAAAGGACGTTAATAATTTTAAAACAAAACAAAGCTTTGTCCGCATTAACGGTTCTGACTGGAAAATTAGTTTTAGCACACGAGAATATAAAAAGTTCAAAAACTTATATGAAGTATATGTCACAATGGCGTCAGTATCAGAAAAGAAAAAAGGCATTAATATACACTTAAGTCTTTTAGGGGTAAGTGAAATCAACGCAGTACGCTTTGTTGAGCGCTTTATGGAAACAATATCATGGCAAAATTCATAGTAGTTGTAGTTGACGATCATCATAAAAAAAATACTTATTCAATTGAGACTAGTTCTATCTCAATTGGGCGAGGGTTTACCAATAATATAATACTTACAGACCCACACATTTCTGCTGAGCATGTCCGCATCCAGCAAGTTGCTGATAAGTGGGAGCTAATAGATTGCAACAGCAGCAATGGCGTGTTTTTTGAAAAACATAAGAGGGTAGTCAATTCTACGGAGATTAGCTCTGGCAACTCATTTTATATTGGGAAAACGACTATCAGCATATACTCACCGGAGCACCCAGTTGAACCAACGAAACAATTTATGGAAAAATCATTCATGCTAAATCTTCTTAAAAAAACTGGATGGCTTAGTAGCATTCTATTACTACTAAACCTAGGGCTTAGCTATTGGTTTAATGAAAGCATCGATCATATGGAAAAAATTCCGTTTTTAAAACTACTAACTCCGATCATATCACTTATAATCGGTGTGCTCTTTTTCGCAGGGGTTTTGGCTGGGATAGGATTGCTTGTGAAGAAAAACCATTATTTTCACAAACATACTGCGATAATTAGTTCTTTTTTCTTTTTGGGTATTATTGCGTCCTATGTCAGCTCATATATTGGATTCATATTCTCAAGTGAGTTAGTCAGTCTTTGTCTAATCATTTTATTCATGACACTTTTATTCTTTTTAGCACTCTCCTTGCACTTAATACTTGCCACGAATATATCAAAGAAGTTTTGCTACATTACTACGGCATGTCTTGCACTTATGTTAGCATTGCCTATTACTATTATTAGTGTTGAAAAATATACTGATTTTCATGAAATACCGGTCTATAACACCTATTTGTTCCCGCCAACTGTCAAAATAGCTTTTCCAAAAACACCTAAGCAATTTCTTGAGGACAGCGCGAAACTGTTTAATGATTAAGGACTAACGGCTGATCTTATATCGATATCTTCATACACAGCAACTATTTCTCCGGTGGATAGCTTATACACAAAGTTATTTCGGGATCCACTAACACGACCATCTAGATACTCTGCCGTTTCTAACCGTTCGGGATAACCAGTCCGATATACCCGTTTGAAAACTGAAAGCAAACCCATCTCTTCTATTCCTGGAAATGCTTCTGTTACTTTTTTGCGTATTAGATCTATTTTATTAATCTTATCTATTTTTTCAGCGGCTTTATTAAAGTCGACAAATATAAAGTTTTCACCATTTTCCACTGCCTTATATACTGCGATACCATTCGAAATATTATCATATACGCCCTGATACATCTCAATTAGCTCGATTAATGCATTTTCAGCACTCTTTCGACGATCTACTTCTCTATTAAGACGACTAGTCCTCTCGGCCAAGAGTTCCTCAAGCTGAGCGATGTATCGATTCAGTTCTTCCTTCTTAACTTCCATCCCTATCCTTAGAACATACTTTTTTGATATGTATTATACTATAACATATAATAACTAATTTTTTCAATTAAACTTAAACTATTCTTATTAATTCTGCTTTTTTCCTTAACTTAGATGCTTTATAGGAGGTGTTCTCCTTCGTCATATGTTGCTCTAAGCAGAATAGATTACTTAAAATACAACCAGCCGTAAATAGCAGTCAATAACAAGGTGTAGACAATTAATACATAAAACCATTTTTCACCAAATTTAGGTGTTCGTATTGGGGCTAAATTAAACATTAGAAATACCATCAACACGCCATAAAGAATAAATGAAAAAGTAAAATGACTCATAAAACGTTCAAACAAAAATATAAAACTAAGGATGATAATATTATTATCCAATGCCAGCCCAACGTATGTCTTATTATCAGCCAAACCAAACATATTAAAGTAACTGAGTCGAATGGTGCTAGTCGCGAAAATAAGGAATGCGCCGATCAAAAACCATGGGTTAAATTTACCATAACTTAACAGAAAAATAGCAGGGAACACTCCGAAGCTAACAACGTCTATTAACGAATCAAGCTGTCCGCCGAAAGCTTTCTGGTGATCTGTACGGCCTTTAATTCGTCGAGCAACAATACCATCTGCCCAATCGAATAATACCGCCCAAATAATACTAATCATTGAAAAATAGAAATTACCAAGAATAGCAAAATAAATACCAATCAATGCACAAAGAAGCCCTATCAGCGAAATAATATTTGGGATATCGCTGACAAAAGAAAGCATTGTTGGTTGATCTTCTTGTTGATTTCTGGGACTTATCATTATTTATTTACACTCCATTACGTCAATTAACGCATCTACTAATTTGCAATTTTCTGTTTCGGTTCGGCTGGCAATCCGAACATACCGATCTGCATCTGTTTGTGTTTTACCAGTACAGTCCTTGATATATATATTATGTTCAATAAATAATTTTTTTGTAATTTCAAGAGCACTCGGAGCGTAATCTGGTAACCGACAGAAAATAAAATTTGCATCTGGCTTAAAAACAATCATGCCGTCTATCTTAGAAAGTTTTTTATACAAGCTATCTCGATCGATTCGAACTCGTGCGCAACTTTCAATAAATTCGTTTTTGTAATCTGGTAGAAGTCGAAGAAATTCTTCAGCAAAGCCATTAATGTTCCAAATATGGATACCATCTCTAACCTTTTTGGCAAAGCGCTTATTTGCTGTTAGCATGTAGCCAATCCTAAGGCCACAGATACCATAGGCCTTACTCATACTTTTAAAAATCACGATATTTGGATACTCGTCAAGCTCTTGTTCGAGGCTTATTTTTGTAGATTCTTCAGCAAAATCTAAAAATGATTCGTCGACAATTAGAATACATTCATGAGACTCAAGCTTTTTTGCCAGGCGAATAAGGTCTTCCTTCGGGATTAACATAGAGGTTGGATTGTTCGGTGTTACAACAACAGCAATGTCAGCATTTACTTCAATCGCTTTCGCTGCAAATTTGTCTATATCCAATTGAAATGATGGAAATTCAAGCGGAAATTCAACTACATTTTCGGCGGCGTTAGCGTATTCATTAAAAGAAGGAACTGGAACGATCAACTTTTTTGAAACATGTCCAGATACAATTTTTATTAGTTCAGCAGCTCCATTTCCTACAATGATTCTTTCAGCTGGTTGATTAATTATTTTACCGAGCAATCTGGCGAGATCCTTTTGTGCCATAGGGTAATTAAGCACAATCTCATGCATCTGCTTTTTAAAGTTTGTAAAAATAGCCTCTGGTGGGAAGTAAAGGTTATACAGATAGGCATGATCTATAAAATCATGTCGATAATAACCACCATGTTGAGTGACAATAAAGTCATATTTTTCGGATTGAGTCATATAACTAGCTTTTGACATTTAAAACCGCCAATCTTTTATTGGCTGGGACAGCAGCTTTAAGCAATTTTGTTTTTAAAATATTTGAATGATTATGAACCACAACTTTTGCGATCAATTTCTTGTTTGGCAAGAATGCTATCTCAGCCTTTGACAGATCTGAAACGGTATCAATTTCATACCAAGGTTTACCATCGAAAGAGATAATTTTAATTGAGAGACTTCCTGTTAAGATCATTTCTGCAAATACGGTTTCGTAGTACCCATGTACTTTGCCCTCTAGTATGTGTTCATCCAGTTTTTTTATAATTCCGTGCCACGACTTTAGTGAAAAGCTATAAATATTAACTGTCTTATATTTGGTTCCACCAAAATAGCCGATATTATCAGATAAAAATGCTATAACCTTTTGAGCCTTATTGACTGTAACATAGGTTCCATTCATCCACGGCTTCATTACGGCAACAGCCATTCTGTCAGGATACAACATAGTATCCAAGAGTGATTCATCGAAAACAAGATCGCTTTCGAATAATACAAATGGTTCATTTATTGCATTACGTGCCATCCAAAGGGAATAAATATTGTTAGTCTCTTTGTATAAGGGGCTAAAAATATACTCTATTTTCAAGTCGCCTGATTGATCGCCCAGAAAATCACGTATTTGTTTTTCTAAATATCCAGTGACCACAACTAGCCGGTTAAACCCTTTTCGTTTTAAACTAGTAATCAAGCGCTCAAGAATAGCCGTGCCATTAAATACTGTCAGGCATTTTGGAGCGTTCTTAGTCAGAGGAAAAAGACGAGTGCCTGACCCTGCCGCAAGAAGCAATGCCGTTGTTATCGGTTTTTCATAGTGGATCTTATCTTTCAGAGGAATACTCCTTTGGTCCTGGTTGCATAATTAATATGGTGGGGGGAAATGCAGAGTTATTCAAACACCGCTATCACATATTGAATATGTTAATGTCTTATCATTATACTGCAATAAGCCGAATATAGCTTTAACTATTAATAAGATACGATTTTCTAAAGGAAACATCCGAAGACATACACTGTTTTAGCCTTACAATATTGTCGAGACAATCTACTGAGACATCAATCTTTTATCAATTGATCCTAATGATCATGACCAGATTGAGATATTAGAGCTCTTCTTCTTTTGGTTCTAAAAAAGGGGCGAGAAACTTACATACCGATTCTCTTAATGATTTATTATCCTCAGTTGGAAACAAATAGGGACTTTTCTTAAAAACTGATTTTTTAGTATCAACATCGATTAAAGTTGGCGACGTTGCTCTCTCCTCAATTGTTAGTAATCTGCACCCCACCTTATCGGCATGGATTCTAAATGTATGGAGAATTTTATTGGGATATATCCGTTCAGAAAACACCAAACGATCAATTTTTCTCAGCACAGTCGCATTATTATAATAACCTACAATTTTAATATCTCCACTGACAGGTTCTTTCGCAACCCAGACAACAAATATATCATTAATCTCTTCAGCTGATTCATAGGTTCCAAGTTCTTCTATTTTTATTTGGGGCTTAAACCAAAGTTGGTTTTTAGCTGTGGGCTGGACATACCCATACATGCGTCCTTTATAAGGTGCAAAATTAAACATCTCATAACCCCAATCAGGATCTTGTAAAAATTGATCTTTCCCAGCAGGGGGATCTTCGGCTCCTTTATATTTTTCTAACCAACCAATTTTACATATAAACACTTTTGAGATATCAATCATAATAAAAACTCCTATTTTTTTTTACACTCTTTTTCTATTTTACCCACAAGTTGTAAATAGATACAACCTCTATCCACAGGGCAATTGCATTAAAATATTTCTAATTTTTTAAATATTAGTTGGTTTAACTCGCTTAAGAAGTAGTACGTCTTTATCTTCAATCAACCATTCGAACACTTCACCTTTATATATTTC
>Ga0075111_1000874_pt1 | contig 14047 bp, 8 predicted proteins | sample AntAceMetag02UKK_FD_69787 | JGI IMG/M metagenome (GOLD analysis project Ga0075111, IMG submission 69787) | Saline lake microbial communities from Ace Lake, Antarctica - Antarctic Ace Lake Metagenome 02UKK | ecosystem: Environmental > Aquatic > Non-marine Saline and Alkaline > Saline | place... | reverse complement strand
ACTCGTTGAAGCTAAAAAAGAACTGAGTGCACTTACCGGAGTTGAAAATCCTGCCACAAGCGATGTCAAAAAGAAAGGCCTTTTTAGTAAAAGCAAGAAAGAGAAGAAGGAGAAAGAAGAAGAAGAAGCCGTTCCTGAAGAAAAAGATGTGGATAAAAAGTCGGACAAGAAAGCTGAAGATAAAGGTGGGAAAGCAGTTGAAGAATCAACTGAAGTTGAAAAAAAAGAAGCAGAAGACAAGAAAAAAAAGAAGTAAGCTAAAACGGAACAACTATTTCAATGGACAAAACTGACAAACAATTTGAGGCGGCCATTTCGCAATGCATAAATGTTTTCGAGAAGAAAATGAAGGACTATGGAAGTGCATGGCGTATTTTAAGGACCACTTCACTAACAGATCAAATCTATATCAAGGCCAACCGCATTCGAAGTATTGAAGAAAAAGGGATGTCGAAAATAGATGAAGGGATTCGAGATGAATTCATCGGTATAGTTAATTATTCGGTGATGGCGCTCATCCAACTCGAATTGGGCAATGAGCACAATATCGACCTTAAGCCCGAAGAAGCCGTGGATTTGTACAGCAAACATATTTATGCTTCCAAAGCATTGATGGAAAACAAAAACCACGATTACGACGAAGCCTGGCGGAATATGCGCATTTCGTCCTACACCGATATTATCCTGATGAAATTATTAAGGGTTAAACAAATCGAAGACAACGAGGGTAAAACACTGGTTTCTGAGGGGCTGGATGCCAACTATAGCGACATTATCAACTACTCACTTTTTGCTTTGATAAAGATTGGCGAAAAAGGGAAATAGGGTTAATAAGGGTAATAGGGTATATAGGGTGCATAAGGTATAGAGTATAAGTCGAATCAAACACAAGATCTCAAACCCGTAACTCAATACTCAAAACTTTAAACTAAAATTTCTATGAAAACGAACACACTTAAAAATATTACTGCCTGGGCAATTATAGTTACTGCCATACTTTCAGCATACCTTATAGCATATTTCGAAAGCTTTAACATCTACTTTCTTCTTTTGTTGATTTTTGAAATGGCACTGGCAATCAGGTTCAGGAAGATATTCTCACCAACAATGATTAGAGTCAGCCAGGTCATCCTGGGTTGTTTATTTCTGTATTCAGGATTTGTAAAAGGAGTTGATCCGCTGGGAACTGCCTACCGTGTTGAAGATTATTTTATCGCATTTGGCACTGAGTTGTTAATGCCTGCGAAAGTATTTTTCTCTTTCATCCTCAATTCCGCTGAGTTAATACTTGGCGCACTTTTGCTATTCAATATAAAACCAAAACATACAGCATGGCTAGTATTGTTGATGATGACCACATTCACAATTATCACCCTCAACGATGCACTCAATAATCCCGTGCCGGATTGTGGTTGCTTTGGTGACGTTTTAATTTTAACGAACTGGCAAACTTTTTATAAAAACCTGGTGATTAATGTATTCGTACTGATCGTCTTTTTGGAGAAAAACAGGCTTAAAACGATCTATACCAACAAAGCTGAGTGGGCGATGGGAGTTGGATTTATCGCCATATTTGTAAGCTTTCAGTTTTTGAACTACATCAACCTGCCCATGATGGATTTCAGGGCATGGAAGGTTGGCAACAAAATGATTACCGAAAATCCATTGCCAATTAAGTATTATCTCACCTACCAAAACAAGACTACAGGCGAGCAAAAGGAATACCTGTCACCTGATTATCCATACAGTGACCCGGAATGGGTTGCAAACTGGGAATTTGTTTCACAACGTGTTGATGATCCTAACGTAGTGCATGGAATGGATTTAGCAATTATCAATTTCGGTGGGGAAGATGTTACCAAACCCTATCTTGAGAACCCGGATTACAATTTCTTTGTGGTCGCCTGGGACCTGGAAAAAACAAACACAAATGCATTTGTTAAAATCAACGAACTTTACGAGCAAGCCAACCAAAATGATCTATCGATGATTTTCCTTACCTCGACCCTGTCTGAACAAATTGAAGGTTTCGTTGAACAGGAAAACCTTTCACCGGATATGGAATTTTTCAACGCAGATGATATTGTTCTTAAAACCATGATCCGCTCCAACCCCGGGCTTATTCTGATGAAGAACGGGCAGGTGCTAGAAAAATGGCACCACTACCATTTGCCGGATTGGGAGGAGGTTGAGGAAGTAATGAAAGGGGAAAGGTAGGTAGTATAGGGTATAAGGTTTATAGGGTACATAGGGTTTATAGCAGAAATATTGCCAGTTTTCAACTTTCCAATTTTCTTCATTTTCTTATTCTCGCATTTTCTCATTCTACCCCCACAGTGGCAGCGATTTTATTGATATAATTGTTTGTCTTTCTATTATTTTGTCGAATACTAATGATAAAAATCATCAATCGAAACTCCCCTATAAACCCTATCCCCCTTATACATCCTATATACCCTATGCCTTTTTTTTCTTTTTCCTTTCCACTAGATTTTATCTACTTTTGTCGCCTTTATTTAAACTTGATATCACAAATAAATGGCATTGATACTTGGCATAGAATCTTCCTGCGACGATACTTCGGCAGCGGTACTCGATGATACTGTGATGCTGTCGAATGTTATTGCCAACCAGGATGTGCACCAAAAGTTTGGAGGTGTTGTTCCTGAATTGGCTTCCCGGGCGCATCAGCAAAACATCATCCCTGTGATACACGAAGCTATGCAGCGTGCGGGTATCGAAAAATCACAACTCGATGCTGTAGCTTTTACACGTGGGCCGGGATTGTTGGGCTCGTTGCTGGTTGGAACCTCATTTGCAAAGGCTTTTGCCCTTGGCCTGGATATTCCGCTCATTGAAGTAAACCACATGCAAGCCCACATTCTTGCCCATTTTATCAGGTATCCAAACATGGATTTTAGGGCTCCTGAGTTTCCTTTCCTTTGCCTTACAGTTTCAGGTGGCCACACCCAAATTGTGTTGGTGAAGGATTATTTTGATATGGAGGTTGTAGGAAAAACAATAGACGATGCTGCCGGCGAAGCCTTTGATAAAGCTGCCAAAATCATGGGGCTTCCTTACCCCGGAGGGCCAGTGATTGATAAACTTGCAAAAGAGGGGAATCCAAAGGCTTTCAAATTTCCAGAGCCATCCATGCAGGAACTCGATTACAGCTTTAGCGGATTAAAAACTTCTTTCCTTTATTTTCTTCGCGATCAACTGAAGATTGATGATACGTTTATCGAAAAAAATAAAACCGACTTGTGCGCTTCAATCCAGTCAACCATCATTAAGGTTTTAATGAAGAAACTAAAGTTGGCTGCCAAAAAATACAAGGTGGACCAGGTTGCTATTGCAGGAGGTGTTTCGGCCAATTCAGCCCTGAGAGCGGCAATGCTTAAGCAAAGTGAAGAATTGGGATGGAAGACTTTTATTCCCCCGTTTGAATTTACCACCGATAATGCTGCTATGATTGCGGTTACAGGATATTTGAAATTTAAGGAGAATAACTTCACCGACCAGAAAGCTACACCCTATGCAAGAGGTGGGATTTAGGGTGCGGATTTACCGGGTGGTTAATACAATATTTTTTTAGTTGGGATGTTAGTTGTTTTCTGAAAGCGGTGATCGGTGAATGGTGAATGGTGAATGGTGAATGGTGAATGGTGAATGGTGAATGGTGAATGGTGAATGGTGAATGGTGAATGGTATTTGGTAGATTTGAGGACTGCAATTAGAGTTAAGTCAATTGTGAGATTTCGGGTTATTTTGACGTTTCAATGTCCGCCAGCCGGCGGACGATTGAAAGTCAGGGTATTGACATTGAAACCTGCGGAGCACTTTCAATCGTCATAATATGTTTGACATGACACCAGCAACATATTACAGTGCCCTTTGGTTTTATTTTTTTGAAATAACAATTAAGAACATCAAATGATGAAAATAAGAAATTTAATTTTATTTGGACTTTTGGCAATCGTTTTTTCTGCGTGTACAAAAGATGATGATGCCCAGGATGAGTTGGACGATCAGATCATACAGGATTATATCAATCAGAACAGCATTGATGCGGAGGCCGGCGCCTCAGGATTGTATTATGTGATAAATGATGAAGGCAGTGGCGGCGAGCATCCAAGCTTGAATGCCGTTGTGGAAGTTTTGTATGTTGGGCAACTTACCAATGGAAATGTATTTGATGAAACAACGAATTCGCCGGTGTCCTTTCCGCTCCAAAATTTAATTGAGGGATGGAAAATTGGCATACCCCTAATTAAAAAAGGTGGTAATATAACTTTGATCATTCCTTCACGTATTGGCTATGGAAGTGCTGCCCACTATGGTATTCCCGCAAATTCAGTTTTAGTTTTCGATATTACACTGGTTAATTTTTCGGAATAGGGCCTGTAATCTAACATGCGATTGTTGAAGTGTTAAATTGCTTCCCACTAGTATTTTAGTAATTTCCAAATTTACAGGTTTCTAAATTTTCGGAAAAATCTTGGAGACCTTCCAGGTTTTTGCTAATAAGACTTCATTGGTATAAAGTTTTGTCATGTTCCTATATGAGAAACCTGGAAGGTCTTTTTATTCATTATCGTTTATCCTGGGATCGCCTGGCTGCTGAGTATTATTTGCCGTTAGAGGCCCTTCCCAAAGTCCCCTTCCAAAAGTGGCTATCCTGATTTTATTGAATTTTTTATTGATCTTCAATTCAGTAATCCTAACACTGGGGAATTCATCCACTTTTACCCAATCTTTACCTATATCTTTTATATAAAGCCCAAAGTCAGTACCGGCGTAAAGTCTGTCGTTGGCATTTTTATCAATAGCAATGGCATTTACAGGTATCTTATCTAAGATCATTTTAGGATCAGCATTAAGCCATTCCCCTCCGCCGTTTTCGCTGTACCAAACCCTATATTGGCCAAGTAAGCCCGTGTAGCTAATAAATATCTTATTTGGATTATCCGGATCTACTGCTACACCAGAAAGTATGGCAAGGGTGTCGTCATCAAACTTTTCGCCGGGATAAAAATTTCCACTAAAAAACTTGTTCCTGTCCTTGGTCCTCAAACCTTTGGTCGATTTATAAAGCCTCGAACGAAGCTGCCAATCACCGGGAGGGTTTTGCTGTCCACCGGTAATCACATATATATAATCAGGGTCGCTTTCGCAAATTGCAATTTCGGTGATCTGGCGTTTCCACGATTCAGTTTCTAATCGCATGATATCAGATTTTATTTCCCAAATGTCATCTAGTTTGGTGATCACGCTTGGTTTAACAATATTTTTCTGAAAGATTTCGGTAAACCCAAATAATAGTGCGCCGGTTTCGGGGTGGTTGACCATTGGAAATGTTTTGGTTGTAATTACCACATCGGTGTTGTTTCTTGGATCTTTGGGCAGTTTGCCGGTTTGATCGATAATTTTGAGTGTGCTAAAGTCAAAAAATGCCAGTGACTTGTCGCCTGCCGAAAAGTAGGCATGATCAGGGTTTTTAGCGTCAATCCTGGCTGAATATCCATCTCCTCCTTTCAGGAAGTGCCATTTGGATCCCAGTGTATCAATATAAGCCAATGTACCATTATCTTGTGTGGCAATGATGGCAATATTTTCATTTACTTCCGAATCATCAAAGCTCCATAGTGTGGCAATTGCAAGGCCTTCATTCATGTACTCCCAGCCTTTTGTACTGGCATCAGGAAGTGTTTTTACACTCACGCCACCGTGGTTTCCGCAAAAAAGTTTGGGGTTTTCAACATTAGGCTGGAATTCGAGATCGTGAACGTCTGCATGAAAGCCTTGTCCACAATAAGACGATCTCAAGCCGAAGGATTTGTTCTCGATGTCTTCGGAGCCAAGGACCCTCGAGTTTCCATATACTACAAATTCCGGGTCAACCGGCGAAACTGCAATGGCAATCCAGCTCTCATCAAAATAGGTAAGGCCCGAGGTATAACGGGTTTCGATAATTCGCCACTTTTCGTCTTCGAAAACCGCAATGTGTGCGCCATCTTTACTGTTTCCATTCACGTGTTTGCTTCCCGAAATATAAGCATACAGCCTCTCAGGGGCAGCCGGGCTAACAGCTACATTGATGCGTTTGATAGTAAATGAATCAGGCAGGCTATCCAGGTTCATATCGAATTCATCGCCGGTAATGCATGTCCAGTTGCGTCCGCCATTTCTACTCCTAAAAATATTTTTACTGCTTGCGTAAATGGTGTTTGAATCATCAGGTTTAAAAGCCAGCCCCCTGAAATCGCTTTCACCTTTTTTATTTCGAATACTTACATTTTGCCATACCACATCGTCAGAGGTAGCATTTCTGCTAGTATAAAGCCCCTGGTTTGTTGCTATAAATATCTGATCCGGGTTAAAAGGATTGATGGCCATTTTCCTGCAAAATCCACCATCTTTGAATTTGCTGATAAAACCATTTGAAATATCCTCCCAGGTTTCACCATAATCTTTTGTCCTGTGAATTCCTGTGGTGTATATTGGAATAACGTGTGTCCAGTTTGGGCCGAATGGGGTGTATAAACTTCCATCGGCATAACCGGAGCAGATGAATATTTCATTGCTGTCGAAGGGGTTGATACATACATCTGCCACTGAAGTGGAAGGCAGTTTATCGGTATTTACATTTTTCCAGTTTTCGCCATCATTTTCGCTGCGCCACAAACCGCCAAAAGATGAACAAGCGTAAATAGTTTGGTTTTCGTCACCATCATACATGGGATCAAACTCGATGCGATGCATTTGGCCAAGTCCAAAGGTATTTGAGGAGCACAAACTATTGGGCATACCCGATGGGCCAAGGCAAATCCATTCCTGATCTGCTGATTGATTATTACCTTCTTGTGCTATTGTTTGTTGTTTTTCATCATTAGTCCTTTTGGATCTTTTCTTGAAAATTTGGCCATCCAAGCTGGTTGACAAAAGAAAAAGTAACACGAAAGCGATGTAAGGACCTGTACTGATAATTTGTTTCATGGTGAGGATATTTAGGTTTAAGTTGACTAAATTACTAAATAATTTGCAATAGATTTTGGGATTATAGCAATAACTACGCCTTAATTGTTCTTGTGTTGTGAAATAATAATATTTGATTTTGAAAATAGGTAATTGTTTAGGTGGTTGAGAGATTTGTTAAAACGAAAATCTTTTTCCAATTGAAATTATTTATACGAAAGATTCACTTCATTTCCATACCAGCTAAATAGATATAAAAATAGTACCTAAATAAGGGTACGACTTTGCTTGTAAGAAAAACTTAACCTTATCTTAAAGAACGTTCCCTGATATTTCGTACTTTTGCACCCCCGTTAAAACTTATGTTATTGAAAATCAAAATTCTAAATTTATATTTAATTAAACAGTATATTTATTATGTCAAAGAAAACTGAGAAACACGTTTACTTATTTGGTGATGGAAAAGCCGAAGGTAATGCTACTATGAAAAACCTACTCGGAGGCAAAGGTGCAAACCTTGCCGAGATGAACCTTATTGGAGTTCCTGTACCTCCGGGATTTACTGTAACTACCGAAGTTTGTACCACATATAACGAAAAAGGCCGCGAATATGCAATCGCGCAAATTAAAGCTGAAGTTGAAGATGCTGTAAGGCAAGTTGAAGAAATCATGGGAACCAAATTTGGTGATAAAGTTAACCCATGTTTACTTTCTGTCCGTTCAGGTGCCCGTGCTTCGATGCCCGGTATGATGGACACTGTTTTAAACCTTGGTTTGAATGACGAAGCTGTTGAAGGAATTGCTAAGAAATCAGGTAATGAGCGTTTTGCATGGGATTCATACCGCCGTTTTGTGCAGATGTACGGCGATGTGGTTATGGATATGAAACCTGCTTCAAAAGAGGAAGAAGATCCGTTTGAGGTGATTATCGATGAGTTGAAAGAAGAGAAAAAAGTAGAAAAAGATACTGACCTTACCACCGATGACTTGAAAGAAATGGTTCGCAGGTTTAAGGCTGCCGTTAAAAAAGTTACCGGACAAGATTTCCCGACAAACCCTTGGGATCAACTCTGGGGATCAGTAATGGCTGTTTTTGATAGCTGGATGAATGATCGCGCTATTGTTTACCGTCGTTTGAACAATATCCCAGCCGAATGGGGAACTGCTGTTAATGTCCAGGCCATGGTTTTTGGAAATATGGGCGATAATTCAGCTACTGGTGTTGCCTTTACCAGGGATGCCGGAACAGGTGAAAATATATTTAATGGTGAATACCTGATCAATGCCCAGGGGGAAGATGTGGTTGCTGGTATCCGTACGCCACAGCAAATCACACTCGAAGGTGCAAAGCGTTGGGCTAAATTACAAAACATTTCTGAAAAAGAAAGAGCTGCCAATTTTCCTTCATTAGAAGAAGCAATGCCTGTAGTTTATAAAGAGCTTTTTGATACACAGGAAAAACTAGAGAACCACTACAAAGATATGCAGGATCTCGAGTTCACCATCCAGGATGGTAAACTCTGGTTGCTCCAAACCCGTAACGGAAAACGTACCGGTGCTGCCATGGTAAAAATTGCTATGGATCTGGTCCGCGAAAAGAAAATCTCAAAGCGTGAAGCACTGCTAAGACAAGAGCCTAACAAACTGGATGAATTACTTCACCCTGTTTTTGATAAAGTAGCACTTGAAGAAGCTGTTGTTTTAGCACAAGGCCTTCCTGCATCACCAGGAGCCGCTACCGGACAAATTGTTTTCCATGCTGACGAAGCTGAAGAATGGGCCGAAAAAGGTCATAAAATTATCCTCGTTCGTATTGAGACTTCTCCAGAAGACCTGGCTGGTATGCACGTTGCCGAAGGTATTCTTACCGCTCGTGGCGGGATGACTTCACACGCTGCTGTTGTTGCCCGAGGAATGGGTAAATGCTGTGTTTCGGGTGCCGGAACTGCCAAGATAAATTACAAAACCAGGACGCTTACAGCAGCCGGCAAAACATTTAAAGAAGGCGATTGGATTTCGTTGAACGGATCAACTGGTGAAGTTTATGAAGGCCAGATTAAAACTATCGACCCTGAAGTGAGTGGTGATTTTGGTGAGCTGATGGATTTAACCAACAAGTATGCAAAAATGCTTGTCCGTACAAATGCTGACACTCCACATGATGCTGAGGTTGCACGTGCCTTTGGTGCACAAGGGATTGGCCTTACACGTACAGAGCACATGTTTTTCGAAGGCGAGCGTATCGTTGCCATGCGTGAAATGATTTTGGCTGAAGATGTAGATGGCCGTAAAGAAGCACTGAAAAAATTGCTTCCGATGCAGCGTGCCGATTTCGAAGGTATTTTTGAAGCCATGCACGATTTGCCTGTAACTGTTCGCCTACTCGATCCTCCATTGCACGAGTTTGTTCCCCACGACGAAAAAGGCCAGAAAGAAATGGCTAAAGTAATGGGTGTTACTCCCGAGCATATCAAAGCTAAAGTTGAAGAGCTTTCAGAATTTAACCCGATGCTTGGCCACCGTGGCTGCCGCCTTGGAAATACTTATCCTGAAATTTCAGAAACACAGGCCCGTGCCATCATCGAAGCTGCCTTGAACCTCAAGAAGCGCGGTATTGTTGCAAAGCCTGAAATTATGATTCCACTTACCGGAACATTGAAGGAAATGAAGATGCAGGAAGATATCGTTCGTTCAACCATTGCTAAAGTATTCGAAGAGCGCAACGATTCCATCGACCATATGGTTGGAACCATGATTGAAGTACCTCGCGCAGCACTTACTGCTGACGAAATCGCTACATCAGCCGAGTTCTTTTCCTTCGGTACCAACGACCTCACACAGATGACCTTCGGTTATTCACGTGATGATGCCGGTAAATTCCTGAAAGTTTACCTGGATAAAGGCATATTGAAAGTTGATCCTTTCCAGGAATTGGATCAAGAAGGTGTTGGTCAACTGATTAAAATTGCCTGTGAAAAAGGTCGTAAGACCCGCCCGAACATCAAAATTGGTATTTGTGGCGAGCATGGTGGCGACCCATCATCCGTTGAATTCTGTCATACCTTAGGATTTAACTATGTAAGTTGTTCACCATTCCGCGTGCCTATCGCACGTTTGGCTGCTGCACAAGCTTCTGTTAAAGAAGAAGCTGCTAAGAAAGCATGCAAAGCTGCCAAAGCTTCCAAAAAATCAGCTAAGAAAGACAAGAAGAAAAAGAAGAAGTAGTAGCTATATTGTTAAATTGTTAAATTGCTTGCCTCGCCTGTCCGCCCTGCCTTCGCCGAAACGGCTAAGTGCAGGCAGGCGCTTCGCTTTGGCAGGCGGGCCGTAGCCCTCAGCATAAAAGCTTTTTGTTTACCTTTTTCACTAAGGGCGAAGGCGGGTTGAATTGTTTGAGTTCAGCAGGATAACAATTTAATAGCATTTGAGAAAAAGGCAATCCGCGGTGTGGGTTGCTTTTTTTTTGATGTAAGTGTTTGATGTGAGAGAACCTACATCTTATATCACAGTTCAAACATCTGACTTCTTATATCTTCTTTTTGACGTTTGTATGTCCTTCGGACGATGCAAGGTCTTCCTCCATAAAATATTCTTCCACAAGTTTGTATCCCCGACTTTCCATCGTCCGTCAGGACATGGAAACGTCAGAAAGCCGGAAGTTCGGTTTAGTAGAGATCACATATCAAAAATTAAACCTGCTTCAACGGCAAGGCGGGTATCTGACTTTTTATATCTTCTTTTGACTCTGTCAGGTTCTCCTGCGTCGAACTCTGACATGTCCATTAGCTCCAGACCTGACAGCGTCGCAGACCTGTCAGAGTCAAAGAAAATGAAAGATACAAATCCCAACTTTTACTTCAATCATTCGATATTCAATATTCGATATTCACCATTTAATATTCATAATTCAAAACTTCACTGAAATTATACCATTTTAACCCTATTCCCCCTATACCCTATACATTTTCCCCTGTCCAAAGGTTTAATAATTTTTGACATTAATTAATTGAAAAATTCAGATATTTGCATTCTTTAATATTAGCACATTTTGAAAATCATTTTTTTCTTGTAATTTAGCAATCAAATCTAATTAATATTCATATTAAAACAAATACTTATGAGCAATAATTTGAAAGACAAACTAGCAAAGACAGTGGCTTCGCATGCCAATGTTTTGAGTAACATCCCCCGTGTGGAGTTTATTAAAAGGTCGGTAGATAATGGTGAGGCCATTGTATCAGAATCAGGTGCCCTGGCAACCTGGACACCAACTGAATCAACAGGTCGTTCACCTAAGGATACTGTTTTGGTTAAACGTGCTTCCAGCGAAATGAACGTTGACTGGTCATCACCAAACAACCTCCCGATTGATGAGGAAACATTTGACATGATCTTTGAGGAAGCGCTCGGGTATCTTAAAGAAAAAGATGAAGTGTTTGTTACCGACCGCGTTATTGGCGCCGACAGCAAGTATGCACTGCCTGTGAAAGTAGTTACCGACAAGGCCTTAAGTGCATTATTTACCGATAATATGTTTCGTGCAATACCAGGTGATATCGAAAAGAGCGTGTTCCACGGAAACGGGTATCATTTACTTGCATTACCCTACAACAAACTTGATGCATCCAAATATAAAGGCCGCTTAAGGGATATGCCAAGTGGTAACGCATCCAATATGGTTGTGGCAATGGATATGGACCGCAGGGTTGGTGTAATTGTTGGGTCGGCTTATGGTGGGAGTATAAAGAAGATGCTATTTACGGTAATGAATTATTTATTGCCATTTGAGGGGATCCTACCCTTGCACTGTTCAGCAAATGAAGGCACAGACGGAAATTCAGCTTTGCTGCTTGGTTTGTCGGGCACCGGAAAAACCACATTATCTGCTGATGCTTCCCGTGCTTTGCTCGGAGATGACGAACATGGTTGGAGTGATGATGGAATTGCGAACTTCGAGAATGGCTGCTATGCTAAGATGATTGATATTGACCCATCAAAAGAGCCGGATATATACGATACGGTAATGCACAAAGATGATTATCTGAACCATGGATCAATTGTAGAAAATGCTATGATCTATCCCGATGGCCATTTCGATTATTACGATGATCGTTATACACCGAACTCACGTGCATCGTATTTATTAAGCTATTTGAAGAATATTAAAGTATCTTCAGTTTCAGGTCATCCAACAACTATTTTATTCCTTACTGCTGATGCTTATGGTGTAATCCCTCCTGTTTCGCGGCTAAACCCGGAGCAGGCTATGCTGTGGTTCCTTATGGGATATACCAGTAAGCTTGCCGGAACCGAAACCGGTGTGACAGAACCTCAGGCTACTTTCTCAAGGTTCTTTGGGCAACCTTTTATGCCATCCAATCCGGATGTTTATGCTAAATTGCTGGGCGAGAAAATGGAAAAACACAACACTAAAGTTTACCTGATCAACACAGGTTGGAGCGGTGGAGCTTATGGAGTTGGTAAACGGATGGATATCAACCTGACCCGCAAAATGGTAAACGGTGCTTTGAGTGGAGATTTGAATGATGTTGAATATACTTACGATCCGCTCTTCCATGTAAATGTCCCAAAAACATGTCCCGGTGTTCCTTCAGAAATTTTGTTCTCAAAAAATACCTGGGCTGACAAAGAAGCCTTCGACAAGCAGGCCAAAATGCTCTCTGAAAAGTTCAGTGCCGCATTTGATAAAGCGTATGGCGATAAAAATATCGACGAAAGTGTGGTTAAATCTTGTCCCGGAAAATAGGGCAGCAGCTTAATAATATTTGAACCATAAATAAGCCCCCGCAGAAATGTTGGGGGCTTTTTTTTTTGTCTAATACCAAACATCTCTTGTTTACGATAGTATAAAATCCTACTTTCGTATTTGTTTTAAGTTTCCTAATTTGCAGATATACTGTACAATAACTTCGTTGGCATAAAGGTCGTTGATTGGCTACCTGTTATCATCAGTAAATTTTACTTATTTTGCATCCAAAAAAATAGATATGCCACTTACAAATAATGATGTAATAAAGAAAATACGCGTTGCCCTTCAATTACGTGATGATCATATCATCGAAATCCTTAAGCTTGTTGATTATAAAATTTCCAAAAGTGAGTTAAGTGCTTTTTTCAGGGCAGATGACCACCCGAATTATATGCGGCTTCAGGATCAGATACTAAGGAAATTCCTGAATGGCCTGATCATTTACAAAAGAGGGCCGATGCCTAAAAAATCTGGTCCTGTGATTAGAAAGCATAATTAAGGTCTTGAACTTCTCTTACGCGACACAACTCAGGTATTATTTGATGTCTGATGTTGGATGAAAGATGTTTGTCAGAGAAAATAGTTAAGCTTAAAATGTTGAGTCCACTCCAATAAGAGATTTTTTGCCACCAAAGCACAAAATCACTAAATTTCACTAAAGCTAACTCATTGATTTTCTTTTTTGTGAGCTTTTGTGTTCCTGTCTGACGGCAGACAGGTTAGTCTTTTTGTGGCACTTTTTTAATGTTTAGCCTTTCGGAGCAGGCTCAATTTTAATTGTTGATTTGTTTTCCGATTACGACTAACCTTTTTCCATTAATACCGTATGTGATTCAAAATGCGCCATTATTTCATCTTATTCATAATGGCACTTTGAATCTACGACAGCATTAACTCCCGCACCTGCGGGATAACATTGAAATGGCTTTCAGCGCATTTCAATTAACAATTGGTATAACTTTTAACTTTAGCTCACTTTAAGTACTTTAGTCACTTTAGTCACTCCAAGTACTATAGTCACTTCCCCTAAACCAAACTCACTCTTACCTTTTTCGTTTTTAGCTTGCTGTTATTTACCAATCGAATTACTTCCTTCACTTTTGATTCTAAAACTGCAACATAGGAACTATCCTGCTTCAGTTCGATGGTTCCCAGTTCGTCTTTGTTGAGTTTACCTTGTTTGAAAAATAATCCGGCAATATCCCCTTTCGAGATTTTGTCTCTTCTTCCGCCAGTTATATGCAGTGTTTTCCATTTCGATGGGGTAGGAGTGGGTGCCTCCTCGATCTTTTCAAATTCTTC
>Ga0075111_1000873_pt1 | contig 14064 bp, 14 predicted proteins | sample AntAceMetag02UKK_FD_69787 | JGI IMG/M metagenome (GOLD analysis project Ga0075111, IMG submission 69787) | Saline lake microbial communities from Ace Lake, Antarctica - Antarctic Ace Lake Metagenome 02UKK | ecosystem: Environmental > Aquatic > Non-marine Saline and Alkaline > Saline | place... | reverse complement strand
TTTTCTAACATCAAGTGGAAGCCTCTTCTTTGTGGTGGTTGCTGGGAAGGAGCTTTCAAAGCTGTCTATCTGAAATAGGAAGATTCCCGCCTTCGCGGGAATGACAGAAACAAAGTGAATGGTGAAAAAAAATACAAATACCAAATTTGTTAAAAATATGTAGCTACTAGTTAAGTTAGAAAGGAATTAGAAAATGCGAAATTCAATTAAATTCACCCCCAAAAACACCCCAACAATTGGTTCGATGGCTACTTTAGAAGCTGAAGTATTCCGCGTTGCTTTGTATATTAGGGTTTCAACAGAGCGTCAGGCTAATGAAGGTGATTCATTGGAGGAACAGGAAAGCGAGCTTCGCAAATATTGTGACTTCCGTAAGTTCAATATCCATAAGCTCTATATTGAGCGTGGCAAGTCTGGAGGCAACACCAATCGCCCAGAGTATCAAAAGCTGGTCAAAGACATCCAGAATCGCAAAATTAATGCGGTTGTGGTCAAGAAGCTAGACCGTCTTAGCAGGTCTTTGCTAGATTTTGAGAACCTAATGCGACTCATGAACGAAAACGAGGTGGAATTTATTAGTATTAAAGAGAATTTTGATACCACTACAGCCATGGGCAAAGCCATGCTCCGCGTAGCGCTTGTCTTTGCCCAGTTAGAACGAGAACAAACTTCTGAACGGATAGCAGATGTAATGACCCACCGCGCTAGCCTGGGATTATTCAACGGTGGGCGTAGGCTATTCGGCTACTCCATTGTTGAAAAAGAGCTAATTCCATACCCCAAAGAAAAACAGATTGTGGAATTGATATTCTCCAAGTTTCTGGAAACACGCTCAACGTCTGCCGTCATGCATTATCTAAATGACAACAGCTTTAAATACCGAGACGGCAAGCTGTGGGACGAACGTCAAATCCAAAAAATGCTTCAACAAGAAAGCTATATCGGCAAGGTCAATTGGGGAAAACAGGTCTACATCGGAATCCACCAACCAATTATCTCCGAAGCCACCTTCGAGAAGGTTCAATCCATCTTTGCTTCCAAAACCTACACTAAGGCCAAGAATACCACGGGCGCTATGCTGGCAAAGAAAGTCTTCTGCGCAAAATGTGGCTCGCCTTTAGCCCCAAGTCACACCACGAATCGTCACAAGAAAAAATATTTCTATTACCGATGCACTGGTTCGAAAGACCAATCCCAAAAATGTCAGCGTCCTCATTTCAGTCTAACCAAGCTAGACGCTAGAGTCAGCGAAATTGTCCTGTCGCTATCTGAAGAGTTCAGCCCCATTGAAAACAAATTACTCAAACACAATGACAAAATAACTAATCAAATCCAAGACCATGAGAAAACTAAGCACCACTTAGAAGACACGCTAAATCAGCTAAAACAAAAGAAAGATAAGTATTTGGATACGCTTATGTCCAGCCAGTTCCTGAGCAAGGAACGTGAACTAATCAACGCCAAGATCGGCGAAATGGAAACAGATGAAAAACAACTACAAACAGCTATCAGTAAGCAAGAAGCCGTTATCCATCAAACTAAAGAGGAGTTATTGTCCATTGCCGACATCAAGAAGCTATTCATCACCTATAGGACAGAACATCCGTTTAGCGATAGTCAAAATCATCGTAGCCAACTAACAAAATTAATTGACCGAATCGATTGCAAAAAAGACGCCATTGAAATCAAGTTCAGCATGATTCCAGAGAAGGAAATATTTCATGCAACAGGTTCAAGATGAGTCTCAGCCAACAATAAAGAATTCGACATTATTTATAAAATATCATGGTTCTATGTCGAACCCTAGAGCCCAAATAGGGCTTGGCTTACAGCGATTTTTGGTGGAGGTGAGGGGAATCGAACCCCTGTCCATAAAGAACCATAAAAGAGGCGCTACGGGCGTAGCTTATTAAAAATTTCCTTCAGACCAGCTTATAAGCATGCAAGCCTAAAGTAAGTGCTTAACTTGTTCTCACTAACAGCAAACACGGACTGCAGTGAATAGTCGACTAAATAACGCTAAAACCTGTCGTCAACACCAGATTAAAGCGACGTGGTTAATAAATTAAGCCGCGATTGCTTGTGGTGCGAATGCACCTTTAAATGCTTTTGTATCTGCACTTATGTTTTTCTGCCTTTTTACGAGGCCTGGCAGCTCCTCGACCCGCTCCTAATTCAAGGAAAACCCTATGTCGAAACCAAATACACCCCCAAAAATAAAGGGAACTTGATTATATCATTAATAAATAATTAACTCTATGGGTCGTTCTGCTCTCTGGGAGATGTCCAAGTATTTATTCTACATCAAACCCGATTTCATCAAGTGCTTCTTTCATTTCATCTTCTGTAACTGAACCTAGTTCTATATCTACTGTTTTATCTTCAACACTAACTTCTGCCCTTTTAACACCAATTTCATATAAGACATTCTCTATCGATTTTTTGCAATGTCCACATGAAATACCAGGAACACTATATTTTACTTTACTCATACTTTTACCCTCCTTAGTAATAAACTATTTGATACCACACTTACACTACTAAAAGCCATGGCAGAACCAGCGATTACAGGACTAAGAAGCCCTGACATTGCAAACGGAATACCAACCATATTATAGATGAATGCCCAAAATAAATTCTGCTTTATTTTGCGCATCGTTGCTTTTGATAGTCTTATAGCCGTAGCGATCTTAGCTAAATCACCTTTAACCAATGTAATGTCAGCAGACTCCATAGCAATATCTGTTCCCTGTCCTATAGCAAGACCAACATCTGCCTGTGCAAGTGCTGGTGCATCGTTTATTCCATCTCCAACCATTGCTACAACCATTCCTTGTGATTGTAATTCCTTAACAATATTTGCTTTATTCTCTGGCAGAACCTGAGCAACCACATTTTTAACACCAACTTTTTTGGCTATAGCTTTAGCGGTAAGCTCATTGTCTCCGGTTACCATATATACTTTCAATCCTAGCTTCTCTAGCTCAGTAATAGCAGCTTTGGATGTATCCTTAATCGTGTCAGCAACTCCGATTAGCGCTTCTAGTTTATTATTAACTGCAAACATCATTACTGTCTTTCCTTGTTTCTCTAATTCCACAATCTTGTCCTCAAGCATTGATACATCAATCTTGTTAAGCTCCATTAGTCCTCTAGTTCCAACAAGGATATTACTCTCCGCGACTTTAGCTTTTACTCCTTTACCAGGAACTGCTTCAAACTGGTCAGGATCAAGAATTGTTTTCAACTTAACTTTTGCCGAATTTAATATAGCTACTCCTAATGGATGCTCTGAGTTTTTTTCTGCCATGCCTGCAAGCTTGATAACTTCCGTTTCTAGCATTTTCCCTGTCAATACAACGTCAGTCAGTTCTGGCGCTCCTTTGGTTATTGTGCCTGTCTTATCGAGCACAACAGCATTAAGTTTATAAGCTCGCTCTAAACTTTCTCCACCTTTTATAAGTATACCGTTCTCTGCACCTTTCCCGGTGCCAACCATAATCGCAGTAGGAGTGGCTAGCCCAAGTGCACAAGGACAAGCAATAACTAGCACTGCAATGGCGTTTATTATGGCAACACTTGCTTGACCAGAGATCAAATACCAAACAATAAATGTAAGCAGAGCTATCACTAAAACGGTTGGAACAAAGATTCCAGACACTTTATCTGCTAGTTTCTGGATAGGCGCTTTGCTACCCTGAGCTTCTTCTACAAATTTAATAATCTGCGAGAGCATAGTCTCTGCTCCTACGTTAATAGCCTTGAACTTGAACGCTCCATACTTATTCAGTGTCGCACCAATTACTTTGTCGCCGACTGTTTTCTCTGTAGGGATGCTCTCCCCTGTTAACATACTCTCATCTATAGAAGAGTTCCCTTCTGTTATCTGTCCGTCTACAGGGATCTTTTCTCCTGGTTTAACAATAACGATATCGCCAGGGACAACTTGTTCGATAGGGATAACCATCTGATTGCCTTCACGAATCACACTCGCTGTTTTTGCTTGTAGTCCTATAAGTTTTTTAATGGCAGTTGCTGTTTGTCCTTTTGCTAACGCTTCTAAATATTTACCTAGCATTATCAATGTTATAAGAATAGCAGATGTCTCGAAATATAGCTCTATCCGAGCACCTTCGGCATATACCTTGAAAAATCCAGTATAAATACTAAAGAAATATGCAGCACTTGTGCCCATAGCTACAAGAACATCCATGCCAGGGCTCAATGATTTGATACTTGCGAAACCGTGCTTGTAGAAACGATAACCAACAATAAACTGAACAGGAGTAGCTAATGCAAGCTGGAACCATACATTATGTAAAACATGGAATCCCCACCCGAAAATCATATCCAGCATTGCTAATAGAAGTGGTGCACTAAGTAAGGCAGAGACCATCAAAAGCATTCTCAAATGTTTTATCTCTTTATCTTTTGTCTCTTTATTTGTATCAACACCAGCAAGACGTATCTGCGCCTGAAACCCAAGATTGTTTATCTTATCTATTAAGGAACTTTCACTAACTAAGTCCGAATCAAAATTTAACTGTGCTCTTTCAGTAGCCAGGTTAACGCTAGCATCAACGCCTTCTACTTTATTAAGAACTTTCTCTATTCTGGCCACACATGACGCACAAGTCATCCCCGATATATTTAATTCAACATCTTTTATAACCATAATTCACCTCTACTAAACTATAACAATTTATAGAATTGAAACAAAGCGAAATATGTTATTGTATGGGGCTTTATAGTATATTACTTCTAATTTTCGGTATTTTTAATTGGGTTTAAATAATTAATTGCAGTGAAAGTTACAGCCTTACTACTATTTGGCTTTGGAACTTATAATCTCTGATATTAGTTGTATCATTTTTCTCAACACAGATTTCATTTTTCCAAATCATATCTTGGTTGATACTACTTCTAAGAGCTAATGCTCCTCTATAGTAATATCCGTCATTCTTATATAAAGATGCTAGCCCTGAAAGTCTAGTTGTTTTGCTTATCGGTAAGGACATTTCTAATAGACCACCTACAGCATTGTCACTAGTGCCATTGTTTTCGCCTAGAACAATTAGTCCGCCACCTTTAATATCTATGTCTAAAATGCTAAATAATGCTTCAGTTGTAATAGCTGTGTGATTATAGCTACCAGCATCATACATATTGGAATAGATGCTTCCTCTAAACTCAACAATGTTTCTAAAAAGTGTTCTGAAATAAGCGCCAAATGATTTTTTTGAAACAGTATTTGTTTCAGTCCATTCATTACTACCATTTACAACATATAGCTGCAGCTCATTGTTTCTACTTTTGGTATAAAGGTTAACGCCCACTTCATTGTCAGGAAGCACTGGATTAGAAGCCATTCCCCAATTTAAATCCCAAAAAATTGGTCCAGAGATAAAGTTGTTCTTATCTTGATCAAAATCTCTTTCCATTGTTTCTACTTTGAATCGTCCAAGTCTTAATTGAAAAGGTTTTGCGAATTCTGTATCTAGATGTAATTGTTTAATGATTTGAGAATTATTTGAGCCTGGTGCAATATTTGTTTGTAAGAATATTTTATATGATTTATTCAGGAGAAATGTATATGCTAGATTTAGATTATTTACTTGGAACGTTCCTGCTCCAGAATAAGTTTCTTGAGCCCACATATAACGATAGTCTAAGAAGCCACTAAGTAAAGGTCTTGCCCAACTAGTAGTCATTGATAGAATCAATATTGTTAGAATTGATGTAATTCTTATATTCAAAGAAGCCCCCCAGCTTATTGTTTTATTGCTTTTACTACCTCTTGAATGCTCTTGTAATGCGTTTGTTCTTTAGAGCCTAAATCCTTTAATAGTATTAGTTTATTATCGATTTCTTCCTCACCTAAAATAATAGCGAATTTTGCACCTAATAGTAACCCTTGCTTAATTCCATCACCTATAGATTTGTTTTTGAAATAGTATTCACCCTTAATACCAGCAGCTCTTAGTTTTTGCATAATTTGAAAGGACTTGTTTTGTGCTTCTGTTCCTATGCCAATACAAATCACCTCAATATCTAATTCATCATCAGGAAGAATGTTTAGTTGATCCAAAACCATTACTAATCTATCTATGCCAATAGCAAATCCAAAGGCAGGAGTACTTCTTCCTCCCAATTCCTCTATTAGATTGTCATATCTTCCGCCACCACAGATTGCATTTTGAGCACCAAGTAGCGATGATCTTATTTCAAAAACAGTTTTAGTATAATAATCTAGCCCTCTAACAAGGTTAGAATCCACTGTATAAGGGATATCGTTTTCATCAAGCTGGTCTAGTACACAAATAAAGTGATCATTACATTCTTTACACAGAGCATTAGCCATTGACGGCATACCCATAAAGTAAGTTTGGCATTTAGGGTTTTTGCAATCTAGGATTCTTAGTGGGTTTTGATCAAACCTATTTTGACAATCATCACATAAGTTTTTTTTGATAGAACCTACAAATTCTTTTAATTGCTCTCTAATTACAGGTCTGCAAACATCGCAGCCAACTGAGTTAATAGCAATTTCAGCTTTTTCAACACCTAGTTTATTAAGTGCTGCTACACCCATTACCATTGTTTCTACATCAACTAGCGGCGAATTTGACCCAATAGCCTCGACTCCTATCTGATAGAACTGTCTATATCTGCCTGTTTGTGGTCTTTCGTAGCGAAACATAGGTCCTACGTAGGCTAGTTTAGCAACATGCTGTTTTTGGAAGCTAGAAAGGCTTTGCAGATATGCTCTTACAATAGAAGCTGTGCCTTCTGGCCTAAGAGTAATGGATCTATCACCTTTGTCTTTAAAAGTGTACATTTCCTTTTCTACTATATCTGTTGTAGCACCAACTGCTCTTTCAAATAATCCAGTAGATTCGAAAATCGGAGTAGTAAGCTCTTGATAGTTAAAAAGTTTAAATGTATTTAATATGCTTTTTATTGTAGATCTGAAGATGCTACTTTCTTTTGGTAATAAATCTCTGGTCCCTCTTGGGCTGTTGTACTTCATGATGTTTTGATTTGGTTATATTCGTTGTAATCGATATCAGGCACTTTGTTTCTTACCATTGACCACCATGCTTTTGCAAACATCCAAAAAGTCTTGGTGTTTCCACCTTCTTGAAATCTTCTAGCAGAGCCAGAAACTTTAAGAGTTGGTACAAATTTAATTTTCCCCAGCTTGCTTAATCTTCTGCCAAGTTCTATATCTGGTGACATTTTTTGAAACTTAGGATCATAACCATTTACTTTTTCATAAGCTTCTTTTCTCATTAAAAAATTGAAACCACTTGTATTATGTAATCTAAATAAAATAGAGATATATAGGAAAGCAGTATAGCCAATATAATTGAAGAAATTACCAATTTTAGAAGCATCATATGTATCACAAGTTCCATAAACTACTACAATCTTATCTTTATTAAAGTTTTTCATTGCTTTTGCTGCCCAAGTTTTTGGATACATTGTGTCAGCATCACAGAAAGTAATGATATCGCCAGTAGCTTCAGCTGCTCCACGAATTACAGCGTGAATATAACCTTGGTTAGTTTCTAAATAAACTTTATCAACGTATTTTTTAGCTATTTCAGATGTTTTATCTTTGCTGTTGTTGTCTATAACAATGATTTCCATATCTTTATATGTTTGCGATGTTAGCCCCTCAAGGGTTTTTGCGATTGTAGCTTCTTCATTGTAAGCGGGAACGATTATTGAAAGTTTCATAAAGAGTCCTCCTAAATTTAAGTTTTGTGGGGCACATCTTCTTTTGAGCGAAGATTGGTGGGCCCAGTAGGGCTTGAACCTACGACCTACCGGTTATGAGCCGGGCGCTCTAACCAACTGAGCTATGGGCCCCCACAAAATTGCGTGAATTGTATTATATCTTATGAAAAAATCTTTTACAACTCTAGTATTTGCTATATTTTACTGCTTTTGTACGTTGTATTTTTCCAAGCAAATTACTGCCTTCAAATTGAACAAACCTAACAGGTTTCTCAGTAGTTACCCAGAAATAGAATTTTTGTGGGAAGAATGTAGATTCTATAAGACCTGCAGCACCCATCTCTATTTTATTACAGAAGACTTTTTCTTTATTAACAGTTAGTTCATCTGTACCTATTTTTTTAGCATATAGAAGAAAGCTTCTTCTAATTTCTGGTAGAAATGTCCAGAAGACAAACTCGTCTTCAGTGAAAGGATAGCCTCTCATAAGATGGAAAAAAGAATTCATATCATAGAAAATTTTCTTATTTGTATCATATGTGTATTGGTCTTTTCCTCCATTCAGCTTTACAAAAATCTGATTTTCTTTATATATAAGTTGTTTTGTAATATCTCCATCTTTATTGAAGTAGTTAATACTTATTGGTGCAAGATCACCCTCTTTTAGGTATATATCTGCCCAGCCTCCATCAGAACCAGTTAGTTCGATTTTATGAAGTGTTAGATTGTTAAAGCTTACAATAGTTACTTCTTCGGTAGTTATTAGGGTGTCTTTGCCATTATATGTCTCGTAGACAATCTGTTCTCTATCGCCAATATTATCTGTGAAAGATGCCAGAACAAATGACATTAAGAGTAGTAGGTAAATAAAGTTTTTCATTGGTAAGTATTATAACTTATAAAGCTCCCTCAGTCTCGTTACTCTCGACAGCTCTCTTAGTGCCCAGAGGGCCACCTTCTTTGAAACCTTCTCCCTAGCCCTCTCCCAGGAGAGGGGATAAGAATGTTTTATTTAGTAGATAAAAGTTGAACCTTTTTTGTAATGATATTAATAACATCGTTAAGTTGCTGAAGAACTTGATTATTACTAAACCTAAGAAACATAATTCCCTTTGATTTTAAAATAATTTCTCTTTCTTCATCATATTCTTTACGTGAATCATGGATGCTTCCATCGATTTCAATTGCTAGTTTCAATTCTTTAGAGTAAAAATCAATTATGAAATTATCAACAATAACTTGTCGATCAAATTTAATATTAGATATTTGTTTTCCTCTAACCTTACTCCAAAGAACTTTTTCTGTATTAGTCATGTTTTTTCTGAATTCTTTAGCTCTATTTAGAAGTTTATTGTTATACGGTAATATTTCTCTATTCATATTTATAGTATAACTGATTAGAATTATATTTGTATTACCCTCTCTTGGGAGAGGGTCGCAGAGTTTCTGCGGGGAGAGGGTTTTAAGGGAGCTTTTATCCAATAAAAAAGGGAGACCAAATGGTCTCCCTTTTTTTAACTAGCTTTAATCGTTAAAAATTAAAGAGTAAAGTTTACACCTACAGTAGCTGTTTTAGTAGAAGCAGCCATGTCATAAGTATAGTCAGCAATTAATGAAGAACTATTACTTAGTGCATAATCATAACCTACTGAATAAGTTTTAAGAGCAGCACCTGTACCAACGTTGCTTAAGCTGTCTGTTAATGAAGCATAGAAATCCATGTACATTAAGTTAAGAGCGAAAAGCTGAGTTTGAGTATAAGTACCAGTTCCAACTAATCCCCAAAGAAGCTGAGCTTCTACTGTAACGTCAGAAATCATCATAGTTTTTTCAACTAATAAATTATAAGCAGTTGAAGTTCCAACTGTATCGTTTAAGATAACACCAATTTTACAAGTATCAGTCATGTCATATGCAACAGCTAAATCAGAAACTTCACCGTTAGCACCATTTGTACCATTAAGAATAGTAGCAGCACCTGTGTATGCAACAGTCCAAGGACCTGTCATGTAAGCTACACCAGCTCCGTCTATGTTAGCGTTAGTAAAGAATGCAGTATCTCCATAGAAACCGCCACCCATGCAAGATACAAGAGGAGAGATTTTACCAGCGATACCTTTACCGTCTAGTACCATTCCTTCAACGTATGCGTATCTTGTTTTTGGTGTGTGTGTAGCTGGAGCAGCAACACCTTGGTTAGAAGCTAGGTCAGCTACCCAATATACAGTTACATCATCGTTTGCAGCTTGTAAAGTAAGGTCAGTTTGGCCAAACATCATAGTGTTGGCTTTGTTAGCCTGTGGATCGAACTGGACAGAACCTGCTCCGCTCATATCTACAGTTGCTGCGAACAGCCCTAAAGAAAATATTGTTATAATTAATAAAGTAAGTTTTTTCATTATTATATCCTTTCGTTTTTCGAACTTGTCTTGAACCTAATTAGTTTTATCTAACTACCACCCCCTTGGTTTTTCATAAGTCATCAAAAAATAGTGACTATCTCCTATTGCCCAATAATACATGGAAATTTTTAAACTTGGTAATAATATTAATTGTGCTAAACATTACCTATGGTTAATAGTATATATGTATGAAATAAAAAATCAAGTCCCCTTAACCTGAAATTCTATATTTTTTCGACTATTATTACAGGCTGGCCGTATTCTACAGGCACGCCTTCTTCTACTAAATATTCTACAACTTTGCAATCAAACTCTAAACGTTTGTGATGTTCAAGGTTCATTGATTTAACATAAAACACTTCTGCTCCCTTTGTTATAGTTGATTTTTTTGAAATATCTTTATCATTAATAGTTTTATGAAAGAACCCAACACCTTCTGAAGTTATTTCCTCAGTATTAGCTTTTACAACAGGTGCTTCGGCTTTTATTGTTTCTATTATTGGTTCTATTATTACTGGTATAGCAGCTTTCTTAACATTAACAGTGATTTGTTCATCACTATAGTTTAGTTCATTTAATTGCGAAGCTCCCAGTAGTTCTGTTAATTTTGTAACTTTTTTAATATCCATTTATTTCTCCTTTAACCTCATCCGCCTGGAACAAGATTATATTTTTGTTAGTATTTCTGGTCCATTTTCAGTAATAGCTATTGTGTGTTCAAATTGAGCTGACCATTTTCCGTCCATAGTTACCACAGTCCAATCATCATCAAGAACCTTTGTGCGCCATGTTCCCATGTTGATCATCGGCTCAATCGCTATTACCATACCTGCTTTTAATTGCTTGCCAGTACGTTTATTGCCATAATGAGGTACTGATGGAGCTTCGTGAAGCTCTAGCCCTACTCCATGCCCGACATATTCTCTTACTACACTAAATCTGTTTCTTTCTACATATTTTTGAATGGCATAGCCAATGTCACCTATTCTGTTTCCTGGTATTGCAGCTTTTATACCCAGCATTAAAGATTCTCTGGTAACTTCAACAAGCTTTTGAACTCGTTTATCTACTTTGCCAATCATATATGTTCTGCAAGCATCTCCAATGAATTTGTTTTTAGTTACTCCAAAATCAACTTTAATGATGTCACCATCTTCAAGTATTCTATCTCCCGGTATAGCATGTACTACTTCGTTGTTAATTGATGTACAAGTGCTATGAAAATATCCAGGGACATCTCTAAAGGCAGGAAAAACATTGTGTTCTATGCAGAATTCTGTTGCTAAATTGTCGATATCTAATGTAGTAATTCCTTCTTTTATAAACTTGGGTAATACAAGATCTAGAAATTTGCCTACTAAAAAGCAAGCATCTCTGATGCCTTCAATTTGTGCTTTATTTTTAATGATTATTTTGTTTTCTTTTTTAAACATTTGTTTTTTACTACTGTCATTCCCCACTTGAGGTGGAATCTGTTTTTTTTTAAGATTTTGTATTACAATACTGTCCTTATGAGAGTACGTAAGCACGCAAATCCACTTAACTTTATCAAAGATAAGGAAAAAATACAACTTCAGAAAGTCTTTGATAGACCTAAAAACCCACTTACCTTTGAGATAGGTTTTGCATATGGAGAGTATCTTCTAGATAGAGCTAGTAAAGAGCCTAGTACTAATTTTATAGGGATTGAAGTCAGAGGGCCGTTAGTAGAAAAGGTTAGCGAAATAGCTAAAGAGAAGAATTTAGATAATATATATGTAATGCATGCAAGTTCGGCAGTGAATTTGGATATTATGCCGGATAATAGCGTTGATGAAGTTATTACTTTCTTTTGTGACCCCTGTTTTAAGAACAAACATCATAAACGAAGGATAGTGTCTCCTGACTTCTTAAAAGAGATTAAGCCTAAGCTAAAAGCTAAACATAGCCTGTTTTTCCAAACAGATGTAGAAGATTTGTATAAAGCTACTATTGGCTATATAGAAGATAATAAAGACTATAAAATAACAAATACTGAAATCGTCACCGGGGTGCCGAATAAGACTGGCTCAGTTTCTTACTTTGAACAACGCTGTATAGATAACGACTGGGAAATATATAGAATAGAATACCAGCTCAAATAACCCCCTTTAAACCTCACCAGCGGAATACATAAAAATGCTTCGAAGATATATAATGCCGCTACCTCTCCTAAAAGAGAGGTTTATGTACAATGTCCCCTTCTCTTTTAGGAGAAGGGTTAGGGATGAGGTTAAAGGGGAACGATGCAGAATGCATTAGGGGGATACTTTTTCTCTAATTAGCAGGGAAATTCCTGACATATTTACGATATATATGTATGAATAATAAGTTAGTAGCTTTTAATAGCCGTATTTTACTGTTTACTGGTGGAACAGCAGCAAATAGTTTTACATCAGAATTGCATAAACTGACTCATGCATTAACCTATATCATTCCTATATCAGATAATGGCGGTAGTACTGGAGAAATACAGAAATTTATTGGTGGTCCAGCAATTGGGGATATTAGATCTAGGTTAATAAGATTAGCTGAAGATAGTCCAATGAAAAAAATATTGGAGTTTAGACTACCAAAAAAAGACGAAAAAGATGATAAAGGGGTTATCCTAGATGCATTTACTGTTTGGAATTCGCTTTTGTCTATGAAACATGATTTATGGGCTGATGTGCCAACAAAGTACAGACATATAGTCCGTGCAGGATTAAATACCTTTAATAGCGCATTACAAAGAAACATTGATACTAATAAGCAATTTGATTATTTTAAAGGTTCTATTGGGAACTTTTTTTTTAGTGGTGAAAGAATGCATTATGGCTCCCTTTCAGCAACAATAGAGGTTTTTAAACATGTACTGGGGATTAATACTCAAACAAGAGTAGTTCCTGTTGTAGATTTAAATAAAAGATTAACTCTTTTAGCAGAATTAACTAAAGGAGAACCGATATTAGGACAGGATAATATATCACACCCTTCAAATGGTACCGATATAAACAAAGATGATTCAAGCCCAATTAATAGTAAAGTAAGAGAATTAAAATACATAGATAAGGATCACAAATCATTTACACCTGATATTTGCGAGGATGTGCTTCCGGAGATAGCTTCGGCTGCTAGTATCGTTTATTCTATTGGATCTTTTTATACAAGTATTTTACCTAATTTGATTTTGCCTGGTGTTGGAGAAACAGTTAGTGATAATACAGGAAAGAAAATATTCGTGTTAAATGGTAGTAATGACAGAGAAACAATGTATATAGATGATAATGGAAAGAAACATAGCATGACAGCAATAGAGATATTAGAAGAGCTTAGAAGAGGTTTAAATAGATATGGAGCTCTGTCTAATTCGTTATCAGACTATGTAACAGATATTATATATTTAGAATCTGGTGGCATTGAGGTTGATGTAGCTATTTTGGAAAAAATGGGTATAAGAATACATGCTGTAGCTTCAGACGAAGATCCTCAATATTATAAGCCAGAAGCCTTATCAGAAAGCATATACAGCATTTCAAACTAATTATAATTCATAAAAGAAACTATAAAAAAAGCACTCAATTAATGAGTGCTTTTTATGTATTAAATTAACGTTAGTAGTTTATTTATTATCTACTACAGCTCTTGCTTTAGCTAGTATTTCTGAACCAGCATCTAAATAACCAGCAAGTATTGGGCCAGGGTTTTTTATTTTTGTTTCACTAGTAACTTCGTAATAAACTCTAAACTTAGGTTCTGTTCCTGATGGTCTAAGAAGAATCCAACTATTGTCGTCAAAGATTAGTTTTAATCCGTCATCTGTGCTGATTCTAGCAATAGTTTTTTCTTCTTTATTCACTTCTAGTTTATCGCCAATATTAAACAATCCGTTTTGAAGTGTAGCAACAACATCTTTTTTGTA
>Ga0075111_1000872_pt1 | contig 14065 bp, 11 predicted proteins | sample AntAceMetag02UKK_FD_69787 | JGI IMG/M metagenome (GOLD analysis project Ga0075111, IMG submission 69787) | Saline lake microbial communities from Ace Lake, Antarctica - Antarctic Ace Lake Metagenome 02UKK | ecosystem: Environmental > Aquatic > Non-marine Saline and Alkaline > Saline | place... | reverse complement strand
ATAAAACTTAAGAAAATGATACGCTTCATGTTTTTGATTTAAAGTTACCAATAATCACACTTGATTAATCCAACAAACTCACCCTCACCTTTTTCTTTTTCAATCTGCTGTTGTTTAAAAGCCCAATCAATTCATCTAATTTTATGGCAGGCACGGCCACGAAAGCACAATCCTGTTTTAGTTCGATGGTTCCCAGTTCGTCCTTGGCAAGGTTTCCCTGCTTGAAAAATAATCCGGCAATGTCGCCCTTCGAAATCTTATCCTTCTTGCCCCCCGAAACGAAAAGCGTTGCCCATTTACTTTTGCCTGGCACAGGCATGGCTTCAATTTCTTGCTCCTCCGAACCTTTGATGAAATCGGGGAGATCCTCATTTTCCCATTTCAAAACGTAGGCCGTGCCATTGCTGTGCATCCGCGCCGTTCGTCCGTTGCGGTGAATAAATTCATGCTCTTTTAGCGGAAGCTGATAATGGATAATGAAATCCATTTCGGGAACGTCGATGCCCCGGGCAGCCAGATCGGTGGCGACCAATAAACGATGCGTGCCATTCCTGAATTTTATCAATGCACGCTCGCGGTCGATTTGCTCGAGCCCACCATAAAAACAAGCATGGCTGATGTGGTTTTCGCTCAGAAAGTCGCTTACATATTGAATGGTATCTTTGAAATTGCAAAAAACGATTCCGCTTGCATCACCAATATACGCCAGCAATTTCACCAGGGTATCCAGCTTATCTTTTGATGGAGAAACAATGGTTTTGAGCTTGAGCAGTTTTGGCGCTTCATGCAGGTAATCCAGCCTTTCGGCATTTTTGATTCCAACAAATTCAGGAATTTCAATGTTTTGGGTAGCAGAGGTGAGTATCTTTTTTTCGACAGAGGGCAAGGCTCCAACAATTTCCATCATTTCTTTTTCAAAGCCAACTTCCAGGGATTTATCAAACTCGTCCAACACCAACGTTTTTATACTTCTCGTCGAAACGGTTTGTCGCCGCAGGTGATCGGCAATTCTACCCGGTGTTCCAATTAAAATAGCCGGGGGGTGCGCCAGTTCAATTTTATCCTTCGACCCAACCCTTCCGCCGTACACAGCATTGGTTTTAAATCCACTGCCCATTTCGCGGGTTACCTGCTCTATCTGGATGGCCAATTCGCGTGAAGGCACCAAAATCAAAACCTGGACTTCCTGGCAGTCAGGATCAAGATCAGCAATAATGGGCAAAAGGAAACCCAGCGTTTTTCCTGTTCCCGTGGGTGATAAAAGCACAATTTCGGTGTGCGTTTGGATGGCTTTGTGCGCATCCTGCTGCATCTGGTTGAGTTGTTGGATGCCCAATTTATCCAATATGGCTTGCTGATTCTTGTTTCTATCTGTCATTTCGCAAAACTATACATATAAAATCAAAGCATCTCTTTAAGATGAAGATTTGGGCGGCAAGCGGGCTTTCCGTTTATAGCTGCCTTGTGCCGGCTGTATTTTTGTAGGCCTGCCGGGGGCTTCCTTCGTCAGCCCCGGCAAGCCAACAAAAAATATCAGCCGCCACTTCATCAGGCTATCACTCCAATCCCTGCCGCGCCTTTTCTTTGGGCTGTTGCGGGCGGCAAGGCGGGCCTGCCGCGCCTAAGCATTATGCTATTGTTGCCGATATCGCGGGGCTGCCTGGGTATATTCTATTAATGTTTTTTTATAAAAAAAGCAATTCTAATTCTTTAAGAATTTGCCACCCGATATATCCCAGAACTTACTGAAAAATGTGCTGAGTTTTTCAAGTACAGTTTCTCGAATAATTGTGCGGTCGCCTGTTGGTTTAAAGCGTGATACAGGTGGCAATACTTTTGAAATTGCCATACCGGATGATTGTACAAATCCATTGCGGAAGGCGTTATTAATGAATTTGTATGTTTCGTCTTTATCCAAATTTTCCTCTGCAATAATACTATCCAATTCTTCTAATTTTTTTGCATCAACAAAAATGTGCCAATCATCATCTACGTTGGTTTCGGGGGTCAATGAATCTATGAATTTTTCGATAAGTTCTTTTTTGTTGCGCAGCTCCACACTGGATTCAATTGCCTTAGTTATACTTATTACTATTTCTTTGTCTTTTAAATGGCCTTCGTGATATTTACGGATTAACTCCAAAATATAGTCAATGTTGATTTCCACTTGTTTAATCAACTCCATTTCAAACACGATATCATCGTTCACATTTTCACTGTCGCCCTTGTTTATGCCCCGGAAAATATTGTAAAGATTGATATACATGCTATGGTAATCCTGCACATCGCGCGGGGTCAACATTTCATTACCCACAAATTCATCGAAAGTGGTAAGAATGTTACTTACCTTCAAAATGGCGCTGTATAATTTGATAAAGTCTTTCTGTTTTTCTTCGCCAATAATCTGCTCACCTACCGGAAATTCATCCAGTAATTCGCTTACCAAATCTGCATATCCGCGAACATCTTTATCTCCGTTTTTATAACCATTGTAATATTCATCGTAGGTTTTCAGTAAAACAATGCCTCCGGCTTCCTTGTCGCCGAATAGGGCAATACTTTCGTTTGTTGCTTTTTCCAGATTGCGGAAACAGATAATATTACCAAAAGTTTTTACTGAATTAAGGATGCGGTTTGTGCGTGAAAAGGCTTGCAATAGACCGTGCAAACGCAGGTTTTTATCCACCCAAAGCGTGTTTAAAGTCGTTGCATCAAAGCCTGTAAGAAACATATTAACCACAATTAGCAAATCAATTTCTCGGTCTTTTACCCTTTGCGATACATCTTTATAGTAGTTTTGAAACTTGTCGCTCGAAGTCTCGAAATTGGTTTTGAATATCTTGTTGTAATCTTTTATGGCAGCATCCAGAAAATCGCGTGAACTCTGGTCTAATTTGCTGGTATCTTCAGGATTTTCATCGTCAATAATTCCATCTATTTCCGGGTCACCTTCATTTGCCGCGAAACTATAAATAATGGCTACTTTCAACTGTTTATCGCTTGGCAAACCGGTCATTTGTTTCTGGAATTCGGCATAGTATTTTTTTGCCACATCAATTGACGTAAGCGCAAAAATGGAATTGAAACCCGCCAGCCGACGGTCTTTCAACTTATAGAAACTGTTGCGTTTGGTTTTTTGGTCGAAATGCTCCCGGATATAATTCACAATATTGCTTATTCGCTTCGGTGCTGCCAATGCTTTTTCTCTGTCAATATCCCAAACTTTAGTATCTGAAATATTTTCTTCCTCGCGCATGGTGCTGATATAATCGATGCGGAACGGCAGCACATTTTTATCGGTAATAGCATCCACAATGGTATAGGTGTGTAGTTTATCTCCAAAAGCCTGTTCGGTAGTTCTCAAATCTGCCCGGCTGTTACTGCTCGAATTAGCTGCGAAAATTGGAGTGCCGGTAAAGCCGAACAAATGATACTTCTTGAAAGTCTTCGTAATTGCCGTGTGCATGTCACCAAACTGTGAGCGGTGACACTCATCAAAAATGATAACAATACGCTGACCGAAAACAAGGTGGTTTTTTTGTTTCTTAATCAGGACCGTTAGTTTCTGAATTGTGGTTATAATAATATGTGTGTTTGGGTTTTCAAGTTGTTTTTTGAGAATGGCCGTGCTGGTATTGCTATTTGCTGCTCCCTTTTCGAACTTGTCGTACTCTTTCATGGTTTGATAGTCGAGGTCTTTCCGATCGACCACAAACAGCACCTTGGCAATAAATGGTAATTTACTTGCCAGTTGTGCAGTTTTGAACGAGGTAAGCGTTTTACCGCTACCGGTGGTATGCCAGATGTAACCACCGGCTTTGATTGTGCCAAAAGTTTTGTAGTTGTTCGAAACATTGACCCGCCCTAAAATACGCTCGGTAGCCACAATTTGGTAGGGGCGCATGGCCAACAAAAGTTTCTCAGAAGTAAAAACACAATACTTTGTAAGTATATTAAGTAAGCTGTGTTTGGTGAAAAATGTGCGGCCAAAATCCATCAAATCAGTTATTGGACGGTTATTGGCATCAGCCCACCACGAAGTAAATTCAAAACTATTGCTTGTGCGTTTGCCTTTGCGAGCCACACTGTTTCCCAATTCTTTGATATGTGTAAAGCGTGTAGTATTGCTGTAATATTTTGTATAGGTGCCGTTTGAAATCACAAAAAGTTGCACGTATTCAAACAATCCGCAACCTGCCCAAAATGATTCGCGGTTGTAGCGGTTGATTTGGTTAAACGCCTCCTTAATATACACGCCGCGTTTTTTGAGTTCGATATGTACAAGTGGTAAGCCGTTTACCAGGATGGTAACATCATATCGGTTTGCACGCTGGCCGTTATCGGCAGCATATTGGTTGATTACCTGCAAGCGGTTGTTGTGGATATTGTCTTTATCTATTAAACGAATATTCTTGACCGAGCCGTCATCTTTTGTTAAGAGTTGGATATGGTCTTCCTGAATAATGCTTGTCTTTTCCTCTATTCCGCTGTTTTGGTTGGCAATTTTGTTTTTGAAAAACTGTTTCCATTCCGTATCGGAAAATTGGTAATCGTTTAAAATTTCCAATTGCTGACGAAGGTTAGTAATTAATTCCAGTTCGGATGTAAATGATAAATATTCGTAAGCCTGCGTTTGCAACTGTTCGACAAATGCTTTTTCGAGTTCAGCCTCACCCTGAAATGTTGTTTCCCTGCGGTATAGTGGCTGGTATTCGGCTACTACGGTACTTTCGGGATTTTCGGCAACTATATTATATTGGTTCATAACGAGTCCTGTTTAATTTAAGTTTTTGGTCATGAAATCCATTTCGCTACTAAACTTAATATTAAGTGAGTAGTTGCTGGAAATCAATATATTATTGATTGTTGTGCCGTAACCCTTTATTTCCATATTCATCTTGAATAATTATTTTTCGCTATCAGGTTTTTCCTTTTTGCCATTTTCAATTGCCCGTATGCTTTTTGCATTCAAGGGGCTAACCACTTTTTTCCCTGTCTCAGTTTCTAATTTCAAACGGGCTTCTTTGGCTATGTTGCCACCTCGCCTTGCCACATCTTCGTGTTCGGGAAACGATTCGGGATTGGTTGTTTCCGATATTTCTTTGGTTGACAATTCAGCAAGCATGTTAAGAACCAGTTCTTTGTTGGTCATGTTGTCGCGCAGGTTTTCTTTTTTCAAACCTTTGTATTTCTTGTATTCTTTGGCTGTTTTATCTGTCCAGGTTTTATAGATAACATCAGTTAAAATAGCAAACTCAACACCTTCCTGCAAACCAAGTCGTTGCCATTCATCGGTTAAGTCTTTACGAATTTCGATACTTTTCAGGCGTTGGTTTATCCAATTATCAGAATATCCCAAACGTTTGTAATCGGTCATGGCCTGTTCAATGGAAAGTTCAGGGTCTTGCAATTGGTCGAGCCGCTGTTTGGCCACTTCGGCTAACCACAACTTGAAAGGCTCTGCCTTTTTTGAAGGGATGGATTGAATGATACGGAAAACCTGCTCGGTATCAACCACATCCGTCAATCGCATTTTTCCATCGGGGGCTATCAATTTCAACTGGTTAGTAACACTAACCACTTCGCTTCCCTCTACCTTCAGTTTGTTTTTTAACCATTTCCAATAATTCCGCACTTTTTTGTAGTCGGGCTGGTTGGTTAGTATGGTTATAATATCGAGTACAGAAAACCACCATTTTTCTGAATGTTCGTCCCATGCCGTTCGTACCTGTTGTTTTTCGAATAATTGTAATTTAGGCTTCATTTTTTTAATGGTTAATGGTTAATGGTTTAAAATCCAATAATTTTCCCCTGTAATATTCATATTGTTTCCGGCGTGCGGCTATCTCGGCAGGCAAGCCTTCGGTGGCTGAGCTTGTCGAAGCCACCAGTTTATCAAATTTATCTAATATCGACACAATGCGTTCTTGCTCTGCAAGGGGGGGAAGAGGGATTGAATAAGATTCAAAATCATTTGCTCGAACATGTGGAACCCCACTGCCTTTTTTCATAAGATGTATTTTTTTCTGGTCGCTTTTTAGAAAAAAATAAACAAATTTGGTTTTAAATAAATTATTGTCTGGATGAATACTGAACGCATCAGTGAGAAAAAAAGGTTTATTCCAGTAACTTACTAATCCAGAATATGCACCAGATCTAGCAATAACAATTGTTTCTCCACTTCTGTTGCTTTTTCCATGAAAATAGGTTGGATTAGGTGCATTTGCTACAACAGGAAATTCACCAGGTATTGTTTCCTTTTCTGTTATTGCAGTACCTCGACGGATTTTTGATACTTCCCCCAACATCTTCCACTCCACATCTTTCCCTTCAAAACTCAATAATTCATTGCGGTAATATTCGTATTGTTTCTGCCTCGCCTCCAGTTCCGCCTGTAGCTCCGCCTCCAGCCGGGTAAACTTATCGAGGATATTTACAATTTCTTTTTGAATGGGGAGAGGGGGAATGGGAACTGAAGTCTTTTTTACAAAACTAAAGTGTCTTGTATATTTGCCAGTTTTAATATAAAAATTAATCAGTGCATAATAGAAATATTTCGCAATAATAAATTCTTGATTTGTTTTAATAATCTTTATACCATCTGCTCCTTGGGCAAATGCAAAATCCACATACTTTAATACCTCTGTGTGATCACCAAAAATTACATGCAATCCTTTGTCAATAATTACTTTTTCATTATCTGTATAACCCACAATAAAATCTTGACCTTGATCAATGATTGGAAAGATACCAAAAGCTTGATATAGATTTTTCGTCAATTTATATGGTGGTGATACCGTAGTAATTGATTTATTCTCAATTAAGGTTTCAACATCCGTAAATTCCACACCATCAGGGCAAAGCTGCTCAATAAGTACTTCAATTTTGCTCATGAGTTGTTTCCTTTCTCTGGGTTGTGGTTTCGACTACGCTCAACCACCGACCTTCTTCGCTCAACCACCGGTTCATTGCGGTGATTGAGCGCAGTCGAAATCACAGGAGCGCTGCGGTGATTGAGCGCAGTCGAAATCACCGGGTCACTGCGGTGATTGAGCGAAGTCGAAATCACCGGGTGCTCCGTTCCCTGAGCGTAGTCGAAGGGAGCGGAATCGAAGGGAACCGAGTCAAAGGAAACCGGACTATGAGGAGTGTAATTCTTACTATGGCTCTCGTTCATACACTCCGAAAGTTTTTTCAATTCGTTAGGCATTTTGTTTATTAACGCTTCCTTTTTCTTTCTACTCCAGCCTTGTACTTGCTTTTCGCGGTAGAAGGCTTCGTCAATTCGTTGAAATTCCTCAAAATAGACCAACTTTACGGGCAAATGTTTCTTTGTATGATTAGCGCCTTCACCATTTTGGTGCTGCACTATCCGGCGTTCCAAATCCTTGGTGCTTCCGGTATAGTAGCTACCATCGCAGCATTCTAATATGTACATAAATCCTCTCATAACTTTTGAGTTTTTTTGTAATGGCTGTGGTTTCGACTATGCTCAACCACCGATCTTCTTCGCTCAACCACCGGGTCACTCCGGTGATTGAGCGTAGTCGAAATCACCGACCTTCTTCGCTCAACCACCGACCTTCTTCGCTCTGTCACCGGGTGTTCCGTTCCCTGAGCGTAGTCGAAGGGAATCGGGTCACTGCGGTGATTGAGCGTAGTCGAAATCCTCCCTCTAAATCTGCTACAATTTCGTCAATGGCCGTGCGTAGTTCGTTTTGTTTGATTACAATCTCTGCAATATGGGCATTTAGTTTTAGAATGTCAACCATTTCGCTGGTATCTTCCTGCTCCACATAACTGCTTACAGCAATATTGTAGTCGTTTTCGGCAATAGCTGAGTTATCAATAAGGCGGGCAAAGTACTCAATGTCCTTGCGCAGAACGAAAGTGTCGAGTATCCTCGCTTGGTTTTGTCCGGTCAGTTTGTTTTTATTTCCGGCTTTTTTAAACTCGTTTGAAGCATCGATAAACAGCGTTTTATTGTCTTTTTTACTTTTCTTCAAAACAATAATACAGGTAGCTATACTTACGCCAAAGAAAAGATTGGCGGGAAGTTGAATAACTGCATCTACATAATTGTTGTCGATGAGGTATTTGCGTATTTTTTGCTCGGCCCCGCCACGGTAAAGCACACCGGGAAACTCAACTATGGCAGCCGTACCGGAGGTAGAAAGCCAGCTTAACATGTGCATGGTAAAGGCAAGGTCGGCTTTCGACTTTGGTGCCAGTACACCGGCAGGCGAAAAACGAGGATCGTTGATAAGCAAAGAGTTGCTGTCGCCATCCCAATTTAAGGAATAGGGCGGATTGGAAACAATGCAATCAAAAGGCTCATCGTCCCAATGGTAAGGTTCAAGCAAGGTATCGCCGTGTGCAATATCAAATTTCTCGTAATTAATATCGTGCAAAAACATGTTGATACGGCAAAGGTTGTAGGTGGAAATGTTTTTTTCCTGTCCGAAAAAGCCTTGACGCACATTTTCTTTCCCGAGCACTTTGGCAAATTTTAGCAGAAGCGAGCCTGAACCACAAGCGGGGTCATACACTTTATTTACCTGCTTTTTGCCTACCACGGTAATTCGGGCAAGCAACTCGGAAACCTCCTGCGGGGTAAAGAATTCTCCCCCTGATTTTCCGGCACTACTTGCATACATCGACATCAGGTATTCGTAAGCATCGCCAAAAGCATCAATGGTATTGTCCTGGAAATGGCCCAATTTTAAGTCTCCGATTGCCTCAATTAATTTTACTAACAGTTCGTTTCGCTTTTGTACAGTGCCACCAAGCTTGTTGCTGTTTACATCAATATCATCGAATAAACCTTTAAGGTCATCTTCGCTATCTGTGCCTTTAGCCGAGTTTTCAATATTTTTAAAAACATTGCTCAATGTTTCATTCAGATTGGCATCGTTTTTAGCTTTTTTTCGCACATTGGCAAACAAACCTGATGGAAGGATATAAAAGCCTTTTTCTTTCACCGTGTCGGCTCTTCCAAATTCAGCATCTTTATCTGAAATTTTTGAGTAATCGAAATTTGTGTTGCCTGTTCGCTGTTCTTCTATGTTGATATAAACTTTCAGGTTTTCGGAAATAAACCGATAAAACAACATGCCCAGCACATAGGATTTAAAATCCCAGCCATCCACACTTCCGCGTAAGTCGTTGGCTATTTGCCATATTGTGCGGTGGAGCTCGTCTCTTTCTTGTTCTTTGGTCATTATTTTTGTTAATTGTATTTATGTTCATTTATTTTTCTACAAGTTGCTCTACTCAGTCATTTTGGTGGTCGGCTTTTTTTTTGACTACCCGCTAATGGTTCTAGGCTAAACGCAGTGCGGGCTTTTTAGCACTATACTTTCTACGAAGAGCCGCACTTCAATTATACACAAAACTGTCATACGAAGCACTGCACCCTGCATTATCGTGTAGCCCATGTTAGCTGCCGTTTTACTTTTCATCTAAAGTGATGCCGTTCAAAGTTTGCACAAATGTTTGTTTTTTTGTCCAGCCACCTCTTGTTCCATACGATTCTGTATTTCCCAATTTGTTCTGGTGTCCCGCCTATTATATCAATTGTTTTTATTTGCTTTGTTGGCAAAAGTTTTTTACTTCTTAAGTCCACACATTGCTTTTTTAACTTCAATAAGCTCAAATTTTTCCGAATTGACTTTTTTTATGACATATCTTAAAAGGATATCAATCTGTCTTGCTTTTTCTAAGCAAACATCCTCAGAATACTCATGTATTCCACCTGATAATTGATCATGCAACAATCGAATTGGATTATCACCTATTTCCTTCAATGATTTCGGAATATGTGGATTGATGCTAGTTATCAAGTTGGACATTTGATGATTCTTTTCATACTCAATCCATGCGGTTTTTACTTTATCAGAGTCCTCAAAATCAAGTTGTGATATGTCTTTTACAAGTCGTTTAATTTCATTCTCAATTATTCTCCTAAAATATGCAAAAGCTCCTATTCCATAGCTCATTGAAAGATTAGATAATGCCTTTGAATAATTCTCTTTATCTTCTTCATTTAAGTAATCAACTACTTCTTTTTCAGGATTTCTTTTAAATGCAGGTAATTGTCCTATTTTTCTAATAAAAATACTTGGAAACGCATTGTTGTAGTCGACCGTTTTCTCAGAGAATATGTTTAATAGCAAATCCATTTTAAAACCACACGATTGGCAATTACTTATCAAATGGAAGGAGAATCCAATTTTATCTGATTTATTGCGGTAGAATTCCGGAACATCATTCTCATTGATTTCATATGATCTTCCCCATATCCTGTCGATTTTAAATGTATGGTAATCCTTTTCAATCGGACAATAAAACTTATAGGCTTTGTTTTCAAAGTATTCAAATACTTTAAATTCATATCCCTTATCAAAAGTATCAAAGAGTTGAATTTTTGAATAAAGAGGATAATCTGTAAAGAAATTTGCTAAATCTTTGTCATTAATTATCTGCATTATCTATTCTATTACGTTTGTCTTTACATTTATTGTCAAACTTATTTTCATGACCCTTTCCTATCTTTTAAATGTCCCTTTTTTGGTACATGATGAAGGCGGTTTGGCTCATCTTTAGTTTCAGCTTTTTTAGTTTGTCACCGTATAAGATTTTATTTATAGTCGTTTGGATGTTTCATTTTACAAAGTTAATAGATTTCCTTTCTTTTGTGTATGCTAATATTGTAGCCAACTCATGCATATAATCCCTTCGACTTTTTTTACCCCTTAACCCCAAAAGACCCCCATTCTACGAAGGTTTAAAAAAAAGAAATGAAGTTTTCATTTTAGTTGTCCAACAACTTTCATTGGGAGAAACATCTTATCACTATCTAAAAGTTGTTCAAAACCATATTTTTTGTAAAATGCAACTGCTTTTTCATTGATTGGATCTACAACTATAGCCATTGCGCCAATGCTTTCATTCGACAACTTGTAACTCCTAAAAAGTGCATCCATTAGAAGGTGTTCCCCAAGTCCTGTTCCTCTTGTTTTAATATCTCTGGCCAGCCGGCCTAACAAGATAACAGGGGCATTGCAATTTTTAGGTACTTGTTTTAAATATTTATCAGGTATTAATTCCCGACCAAGACTTTCACTTGTTAAAGTATAGTAACCTATTACATTTTGTTCATTATCAACTGCAACAAAACATGTAGCAAGTCTTTTACGAATATCCTGACTAATTTGTTTTCGAATATATTCAGTTAAAGAATCTTCTTCACAAGTGAAATCCTTTCTATTATGATTTTTTTCTAATAGCTGAATTTTCACTATAGTAGCGCTTGAGATTTAAAATTTTTAGCAGCTTCAAGCAAAATTTTATTTGGTTTACTATCTCCAAATACAGCATCAAAGAATTTCTCCCGATCTCGTTCACTTGCAATAATCCGGTCATATTTTGTTACTATTTCTTCTGCCTGTTTTTTTACAATCCGAACAATAAAACTGCTAAATGATTTATCACCACTTAGTTTCTGTGCTTTTTGAAAAATTCGTTTGTCATCAGAAGATACCCTTATCTCAATCCGTTCATCTTTATTTAATAGTGCTTCCATAATATATATTTTCGCAAATGTACGGTAAACTATCGTACAAATAAAAACCCAAGATTAAAATCTACTCCGCCGATAAGCGCAACAACTCCACAATCATCTTTAAAGCTTTCTCCATATCTTCAACATAAATGTGCTCGTCGAGGGCATGTTCGCTGCGGGCGCCGATTCCTACTACCGCCATTTCTGTAGCTTGCGAATCCGATAACCAGCCTTTGCCGTTTTGATAAAAATGCTTCGCCCTGCAAATAATGTCTTAAATTTTTGTAAATACTTTTTTGTTAAGCTCTATGGTAAAGATAAAAAAAACATAGGCGTAAGCCTCTACATACAATGATTATGAAACAAGTAGTATTAAATATCCCGGACAATAAGTGCCCGTTTTTTATGGAGCTGCTTAAAATGGCTGGGCTTTTATAAAACTAAAGTATGGTATGCGGGGTTTTCCTATTAAGCTAAATTGCCTGGAAAACAATTTTGCCTTGTTAGATTGTTCGGATTAACCCGAGGGATGCCAATGCTCAAATCCGAACTAGCTGCTCCGAAACCATTGTCGAGCGCCTGATTATCCAAAAATAAACAGCATTAAGTTTTATAATAGTAACCTTGCCAGAAATGGCGAGGTTTTTTGTGTGTGACCTCCGGGAAATAGAGGTATCTGTGGAATGAATATTAATTGGTATTTACGAGCTATTTCACATCACAATGGGCTGACAAATTACTATTTATCATAGCTACTCAAGCTATTAGTTATAATCCTCTTTACTTTTTCCCGGAAGGATACGGGCTCAATCACTTCAACATTCTCGCCCCAGCTCAGGATGATGCCAATGAACTCCTGATTTATCGAAAGTGCATATTCAAAATCGCAAGATTCTACACATTCAGCAATCAGCTTTTGACTGCTGTGGATGGGCTGGGTAAGGATGTATTTCCCAATATTGTTTTTAAAGCGCAGCACAATCCGCTCAGGCTCCTCTAAGGGAACATTTACCCCGATGAATTTTTCAAAATACAATTCCGGGTTGAAAAGCTTGTGGGTAAACTGATGTAAGGGCAAATCTTCGATTGCTGTTATTCTTTCGAGGCCGAATATCCTTACATCATCCCGCTCCTCGCAGTAGCCAACCAGATACCAACGAAACTTGTATTCCTTCAGGTAATGTGGATGGACGGTAAACTCCTTCACCTCATCCTGCCAAAAAGAATGGTGCTTCAAATTAATAACACGTTTGTTTCGAATGAGCGGGATTAATTGATCGATGTATTCCATCCCTTGTGTGGGAGGGTTTTTCTCAAATTCAATAAAATTTATTGTCTTACTATCCAACTGCATTTTGCGGTAGTTGATCAGCCGGATTACTTTGTCGATCGCTCCGCTAAAAGCTTGAAAGGCATTTACCTTTCCATACTGATTCAGCAGGCTTGCTGCAAATCTCAATTTATTAAGGTCTTCGTCATCTACAGGAATATGGTCGATAGAGTAGTCGTGCTGAGCATAAATATATCCTGCTTTTTGGTGGTCATACTCAATCGGGGCAAAATAGTTAAGCCCTTCGCTGTACCTCATGGCATAAATATCATTTTCGATGGTGCGGAGGCTTATCGACATTTCAAGTTTTTGATAACACTCTTCAGCAATCCTTTTTTTGGAGGCTGATTTACCGTTAATCAGCAATTGATTGATGAGCTTGTAGCGGATAATTGCACTTTTATTTTTAGGCATAAAAAAATATTTTTCTGGTACACAAATACATGGTGGTGCGCGGTTTTAATTTTGCATCTCCAAAATTAACCATTTAATAAACATTTTCGCCAATGAATTTAACTGATCACATCGAAAGCCTTGTCAAAAAATCTGAAAATTCAAAATTGTTGAGTGGAGTAATTCAGTCATTTATACCGAATATAAGGCCCATAAAAGACTTTTTGAATTGCACTCAAAACCAGGCTTTGTTATTTGCTGTCATCTTTTATCATACACTACAAAGTGGCAGTGCCGATCTTTCAGACATGGCCGGCCATTTTGAAGTACCGGTTATGCGCATGCTGAAATACAAAGATGATTTAAATCAACTCATAAAAAAAAGACTTATCAGGCAAGAGCAAAGCAGAGGCCCGTTTTCAAAATCAGGTAGTATTTCCTACTATGTTCATCAGGGTGTTGTTGATGGAATCCTGAAAAAAAGGCTGGTAGGAAACATGGGCGTTTTAAAAGACGATTTTGACTTGATAATAAGAGTCTATGCTTTCATGGAAGATGCTTCCGATAATGGAGGTGGGTATGAGAACCTGAAAGATGACCTGCTTGCCACTTGCAAAGAGAATAACAATCTGGACATTGCCAAAAAAATAATGGGCTCGGATATGCGGGATTATGAAATGCTGATTCTGATATTTATAGCCTACAAACTACTAAACGGCGAAGATGATGTATCAATATCAGAGGCGTGTAGCTTTTTGGACAACGACAAACATTTCCAG
>Ga0075111_1000869_pt1 | contig 14077 bp, 6 predicted proteins | sample AntAceMetag02UKK_FD_69787 | JGI IMG/M metagenome (GOLD analysis project Ga0075111, IMG submission 69787) | Saline lake microbial communities from Ace Lake, Antarctica - Antarctic Ace Lake Metagenome 02UKK | ecosystem: Environmental > Aquatic > Non-marine Saline and Alkaline > Saline | place... | reverse complement strand
TTTTAACACAACTGATAGAAATGTTAGTTTAACATGTAATGTAACAAGTGATGTAAATTTAACAAACATGTCATTATATACAAATACTAGTGGAATTTGGAATGTAATAGATTATCAAAATATTTCAGGATTATATAATGAAACAACTTTTAATTTGAATGGTTTAGCTGTTGGCAGTTATGATTGGAACTGTGAAGCAAGTGATGAAAATAATAATTCTAAAATGGATGAAGCAAACAGAACATTCAATATTCAAGCAATCCCTGTACCTCCTGCAAACTTAACTTGCGTAGTTAACAATGGAGGATGTATTGGACAATATGAAAATTACACTGCTGTAATGAGATTAAGTAATTATACAAATGCTCATGCAGAACAAGTAGACCAATTAAGTGTAGATTATCCTTGGACTTTATGTTGTTATGATTTAAACAATGTAACAAATTTAAAAAATACCACTGGAACAACAATTTTAAAATTAAGTGACAATACAAATGCTCATGCTGAACAAGCAGACCAATCAAATTATAATTATCCAATAAAATTAGGTGCAGAAAATTACACAGTTCAAGTTGATTATGACACAACATGTCCACAAGATTATGTTTGTGCAATAACTTTATCAGATTATACAAATGCTCATGTAGCAAGTTGTGATACAAACCCTTATCCATTGAAAATGTGTTTAAGAGTTGCTACAGCAGTAATCATAGAATTAAATACACCACAAAATAATATTGTAACTAATATTACAACAAATGAATTTAGCTGTTCAGCAATTTCTCCTTATGAAATGCATAATTTAACATTATATATTTGGAATTCAACAGATGATATTGTATATCAGAATACAAAAGGAATTACAGGTTCTGAAAATTCAAGTGCTTGGAATGTAACTTTACCAACAGATAATTATGAGTGGGATTGTTTAGGTGACGATAATTCAACAACTGCCTGGGCAGATTCAAGAAGATCAATCATAATTGATTTAATTAAACCAACTTGGTCCAACAATAAAACATCACCTAATTCAAATAATAACTACGTTAATTCAAATGAGTTTAATATAACTTGGAATGATAATATAGCAATAGAAAATGTAACAATAGAGCACAACTTCAATGGAACACTACAAGAATACATTATGAACAACCTAGGTAATGAATATTACTATGGATATGATGTTCCGGTTGGAAATTATGTTTGGAAATCAATTGCTTATGATACAGCAGGAAACAAAGAAACTTCAGATCAATGGAACTATAAGGTAAACATAGCAGACTCAACTTGCTCATTAATATTAAATCCTGTGTCACCATCTGTTTACGGAATTTCATTAAATGCATCCTGTTCATGTACAAATCCAGAATCCGCTGCAACATTATACAGAGATGGAATTAACATAACTTCTGAAAATAATGTTAATGTAACATTAGCAGCAGCAACTTATGAATATATATGTAACACTAGTGCAACGCATAATTATATCACTGCAAGAAATGCAAGTAACTATACAATAAATAAAGATGCAACAATATTAAATTTAACATTAAATGGAAATGATAGTAACTTAACAATTGTTGCAGGAAATAGTGTAATAATAGAAGGAACATTACTAAATCCAAGTGCTGGTTATATCGAATTATATAAAAAGAACATTTTAATAAATTCAGGTCAAACTAATTTAATAAATACAACTTTAGATTTGCCTGGATTATATAATATAACTGTAACATATCCTACTACCGAAAATTTCACGGAAGAAAGTTTAACATATTTCATAACAGTAATTCCTTCAACTCCAAATGTAACTTTAATAGTTCCTCCAGATAATGAAAATACTTCAATAGATACAATAAATTTCACTTGTCACGTTGAAGACGTTTTAGAATTAACCAATATGACATTATTCATTTGGAACAATTCAGATAATAGTTTAAATTATAATTCAGTAAGACAATTGTCAGGAATGAATTCCACAGAAGAATGGAATGTATCATTAGGATTTGGAAATTATACATGGAATTGTTATGCAGAAAATAATTATTCTGTAGTTGGTAAAGGAATTAATAGAACTTTAGAACGTTCAAGACCAGTTTGTCTAACAGGTCAAACATTATGTACAGATATGACATGTAGTTATGATTGTAATAGTACTGATGGCGGCCCAAATCCAACTTGTAATTTAAATGGAACTTGTGATTTTGGAGAAGGTTGTACTTGTGATGATTGTAATGGTGAACAATCTTCTTGTATTGATGGTTCAGTATGTAGTAATGCAACAGAGGATTGTGTTTGTCCAATAGGAACAACACTTTGTGATGATTTAACATGTAGTTTAAATTGTACAAGAACAGATGGTGGTCCAAATACAATATGTAATAATGATACTGTTTGTGATGACAATGAAAGTTGTTCATGTGCAGATTGTAATGGTGAACAATCTGTTTGTGATTTAGGAACAGTATGTAGTAATTCAACAGAATCTTGTGTATGTCCAACTGGTACTTCATTATGTGATGATTTAACATGTAGTTATGATTGTAATGAAACAGATGGCGGTCCAAATATAGTTTGTAATAATGATACTGTTTGTGATGATAATGAAAGTTGTTCATGTGCGGATTGTAATAATGAACAATCAGTTTGTGATGAAGGTAATGTATGTAGTGAAATTTTGGATTCATGTATTTGCCCAATAAATACAACTTTATGTACTGATGGAACTTGTAGCAACGATTGTGATGAAACAGATCATGGAAATCAAAGTTGTATAAATACAAATGGCAACTGTGAAACTGGAGAAGGTTGTGCATGTGTAGATTGTTGGAATCAACCTTCTGTGTGTGGTGAATTCGCAGTTTGTTCAACAGAAGAAAATTGTGTTTGTGACGAAGGATATAATTTATGTGATGATAATACTTGTAAAAGAGATTGTCCAGCAGTTTGTGGTAATGGAAATATAGAAATAGGTGAAACTTGTGATGGAACTAATTATGGAACTTTAACTTGTTTAGATTATGATACATTTACAGGTGGTTCTTTAACTTGTGATTCTTGTATAGTAAATACTTCATCTTGTACAGGAGGAATTGTAGGATTCTGTGGAGATGGTAATATTGACATTGGTGAACAATGTGACGGAACAGAATTTGCAGGATTAGAATGTAGTGATTATTCAAATTTTGTGAGTGGTGATTTAAGTTGTACTTCATCATGTTTAATAAATACAACTCAATGTGCAATTGCTTCAACTTGTGGAGATAGAGAAATAAATCTAAATGAAGAATGTGATGGTTCTACAAATGGAAGAAGTTGTAGTTCATTTGGATTTAGCTGTGGAACTCTTAATTGTGATAATGATTGTACTTTCAAAACAAGTTCATGTACTAATGATTGTGGTGGTGGACCTCCTCCTCCTCCTCCTGGAGATGCATGTGATGGAGTAGATTGTAATGATGGTGATGCATGTACAACAGATTCCTGTTCAAATGGTAATTGTAGAAACATACCAAAAGATTGTAATGATGGTAATGGATGTACTGATGATTCATGTAGTGGTGGTTCATGTAGTCATACACAAAGAGATTGTAATGATAATGATGCTTGTACAACTGACTCTTGTTCAAATGGAGCTTGTTCACATTTCACACCTGATTGCGGAGATGGTGATGATTGTACTTTAGATTTCTGTGTGGGTGGAAGTTGTCAACATACTGAAATAGATGGTTGTGGTGATTGTGTTGGTGACGATTGTGATGATGACGATGATGAAATGGGAGTTTTATTTTATGACCCAACCTCTGGAACTAATAAAGTATTTTCAGGAGATTTATTATGTTATAATTCAACTAAAAGAACTCAAATATCAAAAAATACTATCTCTCAATTTTATCCAGGAGAAGGAAGAGAAGTAGTAGTAGAACCTAAAACGGTTTATTGTGAGAATGGTCAAGTTGATATAGATTTCGTAGTAAGTAGATTATATGAAGATTTTAAAGTTCATAAATGTAGAGATGGATTATGTGAACCTATAAATTATTCTGTAAGAGTATTCGATAGAAAAACAAATAGATGTTTCAATGTAACAAGAAGTGAAGGGGGGTCTGCAGAAATATTTAATTACGGATTCCTAGATGATAAAAACTTCAGAACTATTCAAGTAAGATTAGATGATTGTGCAAGAGGAGATATATTATACATAAGTGGTGTGTTTGTAGGAGCTAAATATCAAAGGTTTGGCCCATTAGGATCTATATATCACATTTTAAGATATGTAAGTTTATTTGCTGTATTAGCAGTAATCTTAGTCGCATTAGGAGTTGGCTTAAATGAAATTCATAATTCAAGAAGATATGGTAATTCAGTCTCAAGTAATTTATTAAAACAAATTAATAGAACTAAACATCTTATTGAAAAAGAAATAAAAGAGATAGATAAAATTAATCATCCTAAAGTAAAAGAAGTGAAAGATAAATTTGAAAAACGACGAGGTTTGAAAAAATGAAACCGTAACAATTCGAAAGAATTGTGGGTTTCAGAATGAGGTAAGGAATGATGAAAAAAATAATATTAATTATAATGTTGGCTGTATTGTCAACGATGGCTTATGCAGAAGTATCGCATAGTCCTTCACAAATTAAAGGAGGAAATTTTCAACCAGGAAATTATAGTTTTGATGGTAATGTAGGGATTGGGACTCCAACTCCAAGCACTAAATTACATGTTGTTGGTAATGCAAGAATAACTGGATTAGTTGGTTGTGATACTATTAATACAGATGCTAACGGGAATCTGGTTTGTGGTACCGATGCAGGTTTAATTTCTGAAGTAGATGGTTCTATTACAAATGAAATTCAAGATTTACAATCCGTAACTAGTCAAGGTGCAACAACTACTGATGGCATTACTGTTGGTTCATTGATTTCAAATGGTAATGTTGGAATTGGAACTGCAACGCCTTATGCTAAATTAGATATTGATTCATCATCTCATCAATTTGCTTTTAGATCCAGAACAGACAATTCTACAAATAGTATTGCAGTTTATGGACAGGCAACTTCAAGTACAGGTTTAACTACGGGGGTTTATGGTTATAGTGCTTCACAAGCAGGAACTGGCGTTAAAGGTAATGTAGGATATTATGGAGAAGTATTAGGTAATACTATCGGTGTTGAAGGAACTAGTGCAGGTCCATCTGGAATTGGAGTTTATGGTTATGCAAGTAGATCAGGTTCTAATCATTTAACTTTTGGTGTAAAAGGAGTTATTGAATCTTCAGGAATTACATCTCCATACTCTGAACCTTCTGCAGGTGTTTATGGATTAGCTGAATCAACCACTGGTTATGCTCATGGAGTTCAAGGAATCACCTTAAGTTCTGGCGGAGTTGGTGTTGATGGTGAAGGTCCAAGATTTGGAGTTTATGGAACTGCAACAGGAACAACTGGAATTGGTGTAACTGCAAAAGCTTCATCAAATACAGGAACTACATATGCATTATATGCAGATGCAGATTCTGCAGATGGATTTGGTGTTTATTCTGCAGATGGTAAAAATTATTTTGCTGAAAATGTTGGTATTGGAATCTCTCCTTCTACATATAAATTACATGTGGCAGGAACTATTAAAGCAACTCAAGATATTTATGTAGGTTCAGGAACAGGAACTGAATGTATTAATTTCGCAACAGGCGGAAAACTTTGTAGTGATGCAACACATATGTGGACAGAATAAAAAATGAAAAAAATATTAATTTCTTTGTTTGTATTTTTGATTTTGTTAGTAAGTTCTGTAATGTTAGTTAGTGCAAATACAGTAATAGATTTAAGTACTGAGTCTAGTTCAACTATTGTTGGTATTGATGCTGGAGATTCGTCAGGGTATTCTGTTTCTAGTGGTGATTTCAATGGTGATGGTAAAGAGGATGTTATTATTGGTGCATACCAAGCAAATCCAAATGGAAAATCTAAAGCTGGAGAAACTTATGTTATTTTTGGTGACCCTTCAGGAACGATTAGTTTGAGCAATGCAGCTCTTACTATTACCGGTATTGATGCTGATGATTTTTCAGGATATTCTGTTTCTAGTGGTGATATTAATGGTGATGGTAAAGATGATGTTATTTTATCTGCGATTTATGCAGATCCAAATGGGGTTTCAAAAGCAGGAGAAATTTATGTTGTTTATGGTGGTACATCTGGAACACTCAGTTTGAGCAGTGCAGCTCTTACAATAAATGGAATTGCTGCAGATGATGCATCTGGGCTCTCCGTTTCTAGTGGTGATATCAATGGTGATGGTAAAGATGATGTTATTATTGGCGCAAATTGGGCAGATCCAAATGGTAAAATCTCTGCAGGTAAGACTTATGTCGTTTATGGTGGGACTACTGGAATAGTTAATTTGAATACTGGTGCTGACATTACAATTAATGGTGTTGATGCTGGAGATTATTCGGGTGTTTCGGTAGCTAGTGGCGATATTAATGGTGATGGTAAAGATGATGTCATTATTGGTGCATATTATGCAGATCCAGGTGGCAAATCTTCTGCTGGTGAAACTTATGTCGTTTATGGCGGTGTTAGTGGGACTATTAATTTAAATACAGGTGCAGCCATAACAATTAATGGCGGTAATGCTGGAGATTATTCAGGAAGAACTGTTGCAAGTGGTGATATTAATGGTGATGGTAAAGATGATGTCCTTATTGGGGGTATGGATAGCAGTGTGAGTCCAAGAATAACTCAAACAAATGTTGTTTATGGTGGTGCTAGTGGAATTGTCAATTTGAATACTGGCGCTGATTTGACAATTAAAGGAGTTTCAGATGATGCTCAATCAATAATCTCTTTATCTAGTGGTGATGTCAATGATGATGGTAAAGATGATGTTATTATTGGTGCATATTATGCAGGCTCTACTGCTGGTGAAACTTATGTTGTTTATGGTGGTGTTAGTGGAACTGTCAATTTGAATACTGGTGCTGATTTGACAATTAATGGTGTTGATGCTGGAGATTATTCGGGTGTTTCGGTAGCTAGTGGTGATATTGATGGTGATGGTAAAGATGATGTCATTATTGGTGGGTCAGGAGCAAATTCGGGAGCAGGTGAAACTTATGTTGTACATGGTAATTTAGGTGGTTTAAGTTTAGAATGTAGCCCGTCATTAAATCAAAATTGGTACATAACAGATGTTCAAACTTGTGATGGAACAACTGTTACAACAGGAACAGGAAAAATTTACATTCAAGCAGGCGGAAAATTAGAAATAACTAATGGAGCAACAGTAACATCAAACAATTGGGATTGTACACATACATCAGATTGTTGGAGTAAAGATCATTCAAGTACATTTAACTGGTAATTAAAAATGAAAAAAATAATATTAATAATAATGTTGGTAATATTATCAACAATGGCTTATGCAGAAGTATCGCATAGTCCTTCTGAAATAAGAATAGGTAATTTTGTAAATGGAAATTATAATTTTCCTGGTAATGTAGGTATTGGAACTCCAACACCAAGTACAAAATTACATGTAGTTGGTAATGCAAGAATAACTGGATTAGTTAGTTGTGATACTATAAATTCAGATGCAAGTGGAAATTTAGTTTGTGGAACAGATGCAGATACAAATACTCAATTATCTGAAAGTCAAGTAGATTCTTATGTTTCAAATAATGGTTATCTTACTGCTGAAATAGGTGACATTTCAGGAATTATAACAACAAGTGGTTCAAGTGGATTGAATGGTGGTTGTACAAGTGGAACTTGTTCATTAACTTTTGATGCTACAGATGTAGATGGAACTTGTTTATCAGGAAGTGGTTCAGTTTTAGGTTTAACAACTAATTGTATTGGTGATACTCAATTAGCATATAACACAGGTCAACATTTAACAACTGCAAGTAGTCCAACTTTTTCAGGTTTAAGTCTTAATAATAAAAGAATTACAAGTGTAGCAACACCAAGTTCTGGAACAGATGCAGTAAATAAAAATTATGTAGATGACCAAGGAACTGGTTTAAATAATAGAGTTGTATTAAGTAATACAGGAACAGAATGTAGACTTTTTGCAGGATATGGTCCAGGTGGAGGACATGCACCACAACTTCATACATTAAATATCAATACTTTAAAATCAAGCACAGGCACTACAATTCCATTTGATGATGTTAATTTTATAAGTGTGTTGGTAGATCCAACAAATCCATATGCAATTCCAGGAGTTACTTGGTATACTGCTAGTTACAAAGTATCTGCAATGGTTGGAGGCCAAAAAATAGTTTTATGGTCATTATTCCATTCAATAGAATCTTGGAATGATTTAGATCATTCTTCTTTTGATCAGGGAGCAGTATTTCCAGTGCCAAGAGGGACTACAAGTTTAATTTTAGAATTGGATGAAGATGCAAATTCTGATCCAAGTGCAGGATATTTTTTACATAATAGTATAGTATTAGATTATGCTTGGACTACTGAAACTTTTACATAAATAAGAAGTTATGAAAAAATATTTTTTTATTTTATTTTTATTATATTTTCTTTAGCTTGTAGCTCTTTAAACTCTTTATCTAAAGAAATAAAAATAGAATTACCTTGAAATTTCTTAGAAATAGGAATCCCTTTAGCAATTAAATTAGTAATATATTCTTGAACTAACACTTCATCTAATTTAACTTTGCCAGCAATGTCTTTGTAAGTAATTTCTTCATGTGAATCTGTATACAAAGCAAAAAATACATCTTTTTCTTTTTTAGTTAAAGGTTCAATTCTAATGTCAATTATTTTTTTATCACCATTATCTAGTTTAAGATGTAATTGGTCAATTCTAGAATCTAATTTATCAATTTTAGCATCTAATTCATTTACCAATTCATAAATAGATTGAATTTCGTGGGTATTAGCATTAATATCTTCTAAGTGTTCATTCAATTCATTTTCAATTTTACCGAAAGAAATCTTTAATTTTTCAATAAAATCCTTTGAAATAATATTTTTAAATAACCCCATACTAAGGAGAAGTATTATAAAGTTTATAAATATATTTATGATTATATAGTATAATATAAGTTATCTATATAGATATAGTTTAATCATAGATTAAACGGAGAAAACACATATGAACAAATCAGGATTAGCAATACACTTATCAAAATTAAAACCATTTGAAACACCAAAAGTACATTTAGAACAATATTCTACAGATTCTGAGATTGCAGCAGACATTTTATGGAATGCTTACATGTTAAAAGATATAGAGGGAAAACTTGTAGCAGATTATGGAGCGGGACCAGGAACTTTAGGGATTGGTGCATTAGAATTAGGAGCAATTAAAGTTTTTTTCATAGAAATGGATGATGATGCAATAAAAATATTAAAAGAAAATACAAAATATTACAAGAATAAGAAAATATTTAGTCATGATGTTTCAGAGACAGAACAAATGTCTGACACTGTTCTTATGAATCCTCCTTTTGGAGTAAAACAAAGAAAAGCTGACAAAAGATTTGTAGAAAAATCATTAACTTTAGCAAAAGTAACGTATTATATTGGAAAAGTTGAAAGTAAAAAATTCATAGAGTCAATAACTGAAGATTATAATAAAAAAGTAACCCATTTCTGGGAATACACATTACCATTGAAAAAAACAATGTCTTTCCACACAAAAAAGAAGAAAGAGATTCAAATCGGGTGTTGGAGATTAGAATGAGCGAGATGCATGATTATGCTTTCGCAGAAAAATATCATAAATTAAGATATGAAGAACAAATTAAAAAATCAAGAATCATTTTCAAATTTCTAGGTAATGAAAAAACGTTAGATGTAGGTTGTGGAACGGGAATCAGTTCAGAATTGTTTACAGATGTAATTGGAGTTGATCCAAGTGAAGAATTATTAAAATTTAATAAAAACAAATGTTTCAAAGCATCAGCTGAAGACTTGCCTTTTGATGATAATTCTTTTGAAAATGTAATTTCAGTGACAGCAATTCACAATTTTAATGATATTGAAGAAGGATTAAAAGAAATGAAAAGAGTTGGAAGACATTTTGGATTTAGTGTTTTAAAGAGAAGTGAAAAATTAAAAGAAATTTGGGAAAAAATCGGTGAATTGTTTATAGTTAATGAGATTATTGATGAAGGAATTGATATGATATTTATATGTGAAAAATGATAAAAATCATTTTTAACATTCAAAACGAGCTATTGTTTTGTAATGTGAAAAATAAGTTAATAAATTAAGAATTTTTTCTATAAAAATAAGTCATTTTACACATAAATTAACACAAAGTTTATATATCATTTCCCCTCTAATTTTAGTGGGACTTAGTATGGGGGAAAATTTAGTAGATAGAAAGTATGGTATATTAATTTTATTTATCTTAACACTAATTAGTCTCACAATCTTAATACAATTTGGATCGATTGAAAATGTTTCTTTTGACATAGATTTAACAGGAATATTCTCAATTACAGGTAATGCAGTTTCTGGTTCAAGTCCCAAACTTTTCTCAGACCCTATTGCAAAAATCTACGATTCAAATTCAGTCTATCTATGGGAACCTTCCCAAAGTGTAGGTATTAAGTCCCTTGCTTTGAGTGGTCAGGCTTATGGTACTGGTCACTTCAAAGCATTTTTAATTTCTGGAAAGAACAGTCATCTAATTGCAAGCATGTATTTAGACAATGAAACAATAAATTTCACAGACAGATGTCAAAATACATGTGATTTCAAACCTGAACGAAATCAAAAATACATACTAAGATTTGTAGTTGAAGATATTGATGTAAATATATCTTCTGTGTCTTATTCTGAAGGTATTATGGGTGTTGCTGTAGATTCAGTGGTAGAAGAAGAGTTAGAAATTGAAGATTCAAATAAGATAAATAAATTTAAACTGAAAGATGAAATAACAGAAAAACCAAAAGAAGAAAAGATTACAAAAATAATTAAAAACAAGTATAATGGAAAAAGTAAAAATCTTAAAATAATTTTAAAAGAGACTTCAAGAGTAGGAATTCAAGAAGACAACAATGTTTATGATGCAGAAATTTTATTAGAAAATCTAACTATTGAAAAAATCTTTTTTAATGATTTAGTGATAGAAAATAATACAATCGAATTAGGTATTGAAGATTTAAACAAAACTGGTTCGATTCAAGCATATGCCATAGACCCAACTAAATTAAACTTCACAAATGCAATTGTAAATTCAAAAGCAAAAGGTAATGTATTGTATAAATGTAAATCTTGGAATTTTACAGAACAATTTTGTGACGAATCTTGTTTAGATTATGATATTAATGGGAAATGTAATTTAACCCAAGGTTGGGAAAAATTAATGGTTCTTGAACCAGGAGAAAATTATAGTTTTAATTTAACTCCAGAAGATCCGGCATTTGCAGAATATAATACTTCTTTTACTGCTCCATTTTGTGATAATATGTATGATGGATTGTGTATAATTAACACAACTTTAATTGAATGTGCAGGTAATCAAGGTACGCCGGGTCCTGAACCTAATCAACCAAATACAATTGATGCTTGTGCAGACCCTGGAACCGTTGGAACTTGTCGTAGTGATGAATCTGTTGAAAGTATTACTATAAGAAATTTAAATAATTCTGAATTTAATGTAGGAGACACAATACAAGTAAATTATTCAGTTTGGTGTTTGGGAACTGCAGATAGGGTTGCATTATATTACACAAATAGTACATCGAGTATTTCTTGGAAAAGAATTACCTCTGGAAATCCTGTTTGTTCAGCAGGTGGACAACTTGAAACTTTTTCTGAAACATTTGTATTAGAAAATGCAGATGGAAATCAAGCTATACGAGCAATAATTAAATATAATTCAGATATTGCTTCAGATTGTGATGGTGCTTCATATACCGATTATGATGATGTTGTGTTTGAAGTTTTTTCAAATTCGCCTCCAACAACTCCAACTAGTTTAACTTGTGATGGTGGAACTTGTAATGATACTTTCACAAATGAAGTAGATATAGAATGTTCAGGTTCAACAGATCCTGATGATGATGAAATAACATACGTAATAGAATCAAATTATTTAATTTCTTCAAATGTTCAAGATACTAATGTTGTATCAACAAAAGGAACTGGAACAACAATTGATTATAACACAACTGTAAATGCACTTTCGCCTGAAGCAAGATGGATATTCAATAGTAATGGAAATGATGTTTCAGGAAATGGTCATAACTCAGATAACACAGTGGGAACTCCTTCTTTCGGACCTTCAATAATTCCTGTGCCTCCAGTACCAAATAATTTAATTATTAACGCAGCAGAAGGATACAATTATCCTGATAGTGTTGAATTTAATACTTATGCAAATCCTGCAGGTAATTATTGGGCAGCTTCTTTATGGTTTGAAGCATCTTCAGTAGCAACAAACACAGGGAATATAATTTATGAAGAAGGTGGAGTTACAAATTCTTTAGCAATTTATACATATGATGATGCTGGAACTGATAGAGTTTATTGTTCTGCAGTAGAAGGTGGAAATTATGATTCTGTTAATTATGCAATTGATGTAGGAACAACATATCATTTAGGATGTATTTGGGATATAGCAAATAATGCAATTTATATGTATATTAATGGAACTCTTGTTAATACAGATAATACCTTAGCAATTGGAACTGATTTAAATAGGCATCCTGCTGATATTGCAATTGCTGAACCTGATGTAAATCCTGACAACCATTTAGGTTCTGGAATGTCAAATTCTTTCCAAGGTCAAATGGCAGATCTTTTATTATGGGGTGTTAATGATGATGGTGCAGTTTCAGGATCAGATTTTTTAGATATATATGATGCAGGCGTAGGAACCATTTTCTCAACAAATGAAATAGATTCAAGTTATACAACTTATAACAATGTAGGAGGAGTTACAAATACAATAGATAGTCTTCAAGTTATTGTTGAAGTAGATTCTTATAATCCTTCTGGTTCGGTACAACAAACTACAAATAAACCAGATTTAGAATTAGACATTTATGATGGAACAGGGTGGGTAACTATTGGAAATTTTAATCTTCCTGGAACTTACATAAGTTCAACTTTAGATAATAATAATTATAATTTCACATTAACAACAACTAATCCAACTATATTAACAGCTTGGGAAATTGCTTCAAATCAAGACTTAAGAATAAGAACAAGATATTTAGATTATTATGATTCTTCAAATATTGATGAAATAAATTATACTCAAATAATTGTAAAATCAAATGAATTGATTCAGAATGAAATAGGAACTCATGCAGATGGTGGAACTTTTGATTGGATTCTTTATGATTTAGAAACGCAATCGGATGTTGATTTCAGGTGTAGAGCAATCGATAATGGTTCATATTTATTTTCAAATTATTATAATGCAAGTGCAAATGCAACAATAATTGGAACTGTAAATTTAGCACCTAATACAACTTTACAAATATTAAATTCAACAAATCTTCTAAATAAAACAGATGAAGATTTAAGATGTTATGCAACTGGAGAAGATTTAGAAAACACAACTCTGAAAGCATATTACAAATGGTATAACGGATCAACACTATTTTCACAAGGAGTTACAACAGGAATCAACAATGACACTTTATCACTAGTAACTACATTAGATTCATCGAACACAAAAGATTTGGAAATCTGGACTTGTTCGATATTATTTAGTGACGGATTATTAAATGAAACAGAATGGAATAATCAATCTTTAACAATTTCAGATTCAACACCCCCCAATGTTGTATTTGTAAAACAAATACCTCTTGATATAACAACTACAAATTTATTTAATCAACAATTAAACATAACTTATAATGTAACAGATAATGTGGCTGTAGATGATCCAACCGTTAAAATTTATTATTATACTAATATTAGTGATAGAAATTGTTTGAATTATGTAAATGGAACACTAACAAATTGTGGACTTTTAAATAAATCTTATAATTCAAAATCAGGGATTAATTATTCGTTCTTATTTAATGAATCAGATGTTTATCCTGGAAAATATAATTATGATGAAAATATAATGGAAA
>Ga0075111_1000868_pt1 | contig 14083 bp, 2 predicted proteins | sample AntAceMetag02UKK_FD_69787 | JGI IMG/M metagenome (GOLD analysis project Ga0075111, IMG submission 69787) | Saline lake microbial communities from Ace Lake, Antarctica - Antarctic Ace Lake Metagenome 02UKK | ecosystem: Environmental > Aquatic > Non-marine Saline and Alkaline > Saline | place... | reverse complement strand
CATGAAAAACCTTACCTGCTTCATTTTTCTAATTCTCGTTATATCAATTTCTTCGTTTGCAACAATTAATACCGACAGCCTCAAAACTGCATTGGAAACCGTTCCTGCCGATGATAAAATTAATATTTATGAGCAGCTCATCAATTCTCTTACCCGGCCAAACCCCGAAGAGGCTATCGTTTACAGCAAAGCTTTAATAACACTGGCCGACAGCTTGAACAATAATGAAGCACTTGCTTTGGGATACCGCCTGCTGGGAAAGGTTTACGAATATCAGCACCGCTACGACTTGAGCCTCGATATATGGAAAAAAAATCTGGAGATCGAAAAAAAACTAAAAAATCGTAAGAACCAAGCCTATTCCACCATAAATATTGGGAGTAGCCTGCAACACCTTTCCAGATATGATGAAGCATTGTACTATTTCGGAGAAGCCCAAGTAATACTGGAGGAAATCAACGACCTGCGTGGGCAGGGTTATAACTATGGCAACATTGGCCTGGTGTACGAAAAAAAAGGAATGTTGCCTGAGGCGCTGGGATACAAAATAAAAGCGCTGCAAATAGTTGAAAAACTTGCCGACAGCAGCAACATTGCCTATTCGTTAGGATCCGTTGCCGTGTGCCAAACCAACCTTAGGGATTATCAAAAAGCTATCCACAACTACACACAAGCCATCCAAATTTATGAAAGTATAGGCAAGCCCCACAATGCGGTTCATACCCTCACCAACCTTGGTGTGGCATATAATTCGCTTGGGCAAAATCAAGAGGCCATGGAATCCTTTCGTAAAGGTCTTGCCTTAAGCAAATCGATAAAATATAAATATGGGCAAGCCATTGTGGAAATGAATTTGGGAGAAGTATTGCTAAAAAACAACAAGCCCGATAGTGCTATGTTTTACCTCGACAAGAGTAATGCAACATTCTTAAAACTCAACGACCCACATCCACTTTGCTACAATTACAAATTGATGGGAAGCTATTATCAAAAAGCCGGGGATTTTTCAAAGGCCATCGATTTCCTGATAAAAACTTATAATTTATCACATGAGATTCAGGCTCCCGATATGCATCGCGATGCTGCTAAAATACTCAGCGAAGCCTATGAAGAATCCGGCCAGACTGATCTGGCATTGCAATATTACAAAACCTTTAAACATTACAGCGACAGCCTTTTCAATGCTAAAAACGTTGCAGAAACCACCCGACTTGAGGCACAGTACCATTTTGAAAAAGATCAGGCAGAAACCGAGATCCTGCATCAGGCCAAATTGTCGAAAAAACAAAGTATCCTCATTTCAGTCAGCTCCGGGCTTGCTGTTGTTATCGCATTGCTGCTTTTGTTATTTATAGAATACCGCCGTAAAAATGCCGCCTACAAGGCACTATATCGTAAAAACATGGAGCAATTGGAAAACTCCTTGAGCAGAAAGAAAAATGACATCTTAAAGAACGGAGACCTTTTTATAGAAATAGAGCGCAGGATGCAAGAAGATAAATTATTTAAACAAAAGGACCTTTCGCGCGACACAATTGCAGAGCAACTTGGATCGAACCGCGAATATGTACACCAAGCCTTAAAGGATCACGCAAATAAAACCGTGAGTGAATACATTTCAAATTGGCGAATTAATGAAGCTAAGAAAATTTTATCCGATCCTGAAAGCTCCAAAGGAAAAAGCATGCAAGACATCAGCGATGAAATTGGTATGAGCGCTACTTCCACCTCAACTTTCTACACCCTTTTCAATAAATTCTCAGGAATGACCCCCGCACAATTTCGAAAACAATCGCAAACAAAAATATAGTCATCGTTTTTCAGCCTTCCTCAGTAATATAGCCAGGCCTCTAATCCAGCATCCTTAAGGCCAAAAATTACGGATTCCGCAAATTGCGGAATTCGGAAATCGAATCCTCAAATCTCAACGAAAAATCATTTTACTTTATGCTTTCAATATAATTCGACAGGATTATAAGTATTGTATCCTGCCACAGCAAAAGAGGGCTCATAATGAAAAATGTATTTTATGCGGATGCATACCGCATCCCATCCACACGATTTCAAAACTGGGATTACAGTTGGAACGGGAAATATTTTATTACCCTTTGCACAGCAGGGATGGAAAATATTTTTGGCGAAATCAAGGGCCAGAAAATGATTTTATCTCACGCGGGTGTTTTGGTATCTGCATTCTGGCACGAAATTCAAAATCAGCATAAAAATGTTGTGTTGGATGCTTTCGTGGTAATGCCCAATCATTTGCATGGAATAGTTAACCTTAAAAACAGATTCGATCACCACAACACAAAATCCCGCCAAAGCCCGGATTTAAAAATCGAAAAACTTGCCGCCGATGATCCAATGAAAGCAATTTTACAGGAGGTGGACGAAAACTACCTGGAATATGCTGTGGATAAAAAAGTGATCAACTCAAATAGCTCGCCACTGGATGGGAATGCAAAAACCAATGTGGATGTCCATCCTCCGCGTACCAGCCTGAAAATTAGGCATTCAATTCCTGTCATCGATCCCGCTGCTGTTATTCCACCTGCCCAATCCATCAGCGAGTTGTTCCGCGAACACAATCGCTTAAACAACAAGGAGCAAAACTCCATTTGCGCCATCATCGAAAGTTATAAATCGCTGGTAGTGAGCCATGCAAAGCGGCTGGGTTACACCATGGATTGGAAAGAACACTTTTACGACCACCTGATCCACAACGACGAAGAGCTCAGGCGCATCCGGTTTTACATCAACAGCAATGTGGAGATTTGGGGAAAGGATAAATTAAACGGGGGCAGACCTGTTGGAATGAGTCATATGATGAATAGTTCAGAGCAGGAATGCACAAGCTCAAAGTAATCGCTTAATGGCTCTGGGCAGGATTCACGGTGTAACTTGCCACGGTAATAATAATTAAACCATGAATTGAAATGATAAATCAGATTGGTGTTGAATTAAAAAATATGTATAATTGTACACAAAAAAAGAAATCCTTGAAAAACTCTGTTTTACATGAATAGCAAAGAACAAAACATACGTCTCTTACAAAATCTCATTTGGGAAAACTACTTCCGCCACGAAGGCGACCAGCCCATGGTTTGGAGAAACAGGCACTGCACCCGGCTCTCGGAAATCATGATGCAGAAAAAGCCCGACGGCCCGCCCACCTCAAAAACCCTCTATAACTTCTCGCGTAAAAACTCGGCTTCACAATACACCCTCTCCTTTTTGGTGGATTCTGTTTACGGTGATAATGGAGATTTTACCGCGTTTTGGGAGGAAAAGTATTTTGGTGAGTTCGAGAAATTGTGGGATGCCTTCCAGGATTATTCCAACCAGCAATTGCTGTTTCAGGATGAAGATGGAAAACACAGTCGCGGCGAAACTTATGAGCCACGGCAGGTAAATTTCCCCGACCCCCTGCTGCAAATATCCAAGTGGTTCAAGGGGAAACCGGTATTTATATTCTTGTTCTTTTTTGTGATTTATGATGTTCTGGTTGTGGGTCTGGCATTTCTTACAAACTCCTGGAAGGGTATTGATTACCCGCTTTCAAGCAGTTACACCGTTTGGATTGGCTATGTATTTTTTACTACGGTGGCCACGGTTTTTAGTCTGTTTAACCAAAAGTTCAGCTACCTGCTCAATTTCGTGGGCTACACCGGCGAAAGTATTTTACACCGCTTGTCGGTAAAACGAAATAAAGTTTTGTTCCTGATACTTGCAATCCTCGTTTCCGGTGGACTGCACTACACTTTTTTGACCGATGATATTCATGGCTGGTGCGAAACCGCCCCGGGAACAATTTCAATACTGGGTGTTTACCATATTCTGCTTTATGCATTTAATCTTTGGATAGCTTTTCTTTTCATCTTTTACCTGATGCATATCGGCAGGGTGATTAAAGCCATCGGCGAAGTTAGTGGCAGTGGAAATCCGGGAATAAGCAATTTGACCGAAAAATTACTACCCGTTTTTTCTTCCCTCAACATCTATTACAAAATTATCGTCCTTTGCTTAGGAGCATTTTCTATCTTGTTTATCATCACCACCGTGCAATTTATCAAAGATGCCAAAATTGACACACCTTTTTTCTGGCACTGGGTCGAAATAGTGATACTGGTGATTTTGTACGTGGTTTTTGGTTTTATTCTATACTGGCAATTTTTTGTGCGGCATATTTCCAACTTCCTAATCTCGGAGCGCAACAAGCAACTGCTACACAGTAGCCTCAGCAAGCACGAAGTATTGAGTGCCATCACCCTGCCCGTTACCCCCGACGAAATCAACAAGCACAGCTCCGGCTATTTAAACATATTAATCTGGGTGGTTTCCATTATTATTTTGCTTTTGTCCGGTGCATTGCTTTTATAGCCCCAAAACCTAAACCCCTGGTTTTAAATGCTTAGAAAGTCTTTTCCAAAAGCTTTCCAAAAGCTTACAAGGAATATATTTGGCGGGGAGGAGGAGAGGGGTTTAATTTGAGAGTGGAAAAACGGAAATAGGAAACATTTAAATTATCAATAATTAATAAATGAGGAACATGAAAAAATTTACAATCTTATTTTTGACCACGCTACTTTGGTCAATTGCTTTAATCTCGCAAACAACAATCCAACCGGGAAATGTTAGTGGGGTATGGACTTCAGCTAATTCACCTTATCAAATAACCGGCAATGTTACAGTTGTTGGAACATTGATTATCCAACAAGGCGTAACCGTTGAGTTTATGGGTGATTACGAATTTACAGTATATGGTGTATTAACGGTAAACGGAACAGATTGGCAGCCCGTATTGTTCAAATCGAATGATGCAGATAACCACTGGCAAGGTATCTATTTTAATTCTTCAAGTGCTGGATCAGAGTTAAACTATTGTATCATTGAAAGTTCTCATAATAGCGGAATTAGAATTTCCAATTCTTCGCCCCTTTTGTATGATTGTATTATTAGAAATAATGTAGCAGTTGAGCATGGTGGAGGGATTAAAGTCAGCTCCGGTACCTTAACAATGGAGCGGTGTAAAATAGAAAGCAACCAGGTCTCCTCAGCTTATAAATATGGTGGTGGGGTTTACGTTGGTTCTTCAGCTAATATGATTGCAAACAATTGCTTATTTGATGCCAATATTGCTGGAAAATATGGAGGTGGTTTTTACTGTGAGCAAAGTGATATAGTTACCCTAAGCAACTGCATAATCCTTAAGAACTCCACCAAGGGATTAGCAAGTGGTGGCGGAGGGATTTCAATGGATAGATGTCTGATAACGTTAAATAATTGTTTAATAACAAAAAATAAGACAGGGAACCTTGGTGGAAGTGCTATTCGTTTTGGTTTTCAGGGTCATGCTGTAATTACCAATTGTGTAGTTGCAAACAACACATGTCCTTATAAAGGTGTAATAAATCTTGATGGTTCAAGTTCTTCAGCCAATATTCGGAATTCAATCATATTTTTAAATAACCAATCTAATATTAATACGGGACCAGGAACTGCAAATATTGAATATAGTTGCGTTGAAGGTGGTTTTACAGGCACAGGTAACATCGATACAAATCCCCAATTTACGAATCCAAATCAAGGTAACTATACTTTAATATCCCCGAGCTCTCCCTGTATTGACGCAGGTGATCCAGACAGTCAATACAATGATGGTTGCATACCACCGTCGCTTGGGGATGTTAGAAACGATATGGGTTTGTATGGTGGTCCTGGAATTTGTGAGTGGAATATAACCCCGAGTACACCAGTTGTTTCAGCAACCGAAAAAGTTTACTGTGATAAGGTTGTTGTTACTTGGAATAAAGTGAGTGGTGCATTAAACTATGATGTGCTACGTGAAAGCACATTATTAACAAATATTACAGATACAGTATATACCGATTTTGATGGAAATGCGATACCTGACTTGTATCAAGTTATCGCCAGAAATACATGCTGCTATAGTGATCCTGGATTAGACTTTGGTAGTATTAAAACAGAACCATCAACGCCGGGGCCAATATCCGGTGCATCATCCCTTACAATAGGTGAATCTGAAACATACACCATTGCAGAGGTTTACCTTGCAACTTCTTATGATTGGGAATATAACGGAATTGCCGAGATTACAGGCGGTAATTTAAGCATTGAGTTAACTCCTACAACATCCGGTACCCTCAAGGTAAGGGCCGTTAACAATTGCGGGGAAAGTGATTGGAGTGAAAAATATATTACTGTTACCGGAGGCCCATCAAATGATGATTTCTATATCCAAAATGAAAGCGTAAATAATACAACTATAGAACCAGGGCAAGCTATAGAATTTGAATGTGACCAATGCTATTCAGGGACAACACCCGATAATGAAATGGGTGATGTGGAAGTGGGCTTTTATCTGTCAAATGATCATCTTTTTGATAATACAGACATTTTACTTGATGATAATGCATCTAGCCTTGGATCTGATGATCCTTGTAATTTTGAGACTGACTATGCTACAATTCCGTCAAATACTCCAAACGGAGAGTATTACATCCTATTTGTTGCTGATCATGATGGTCAGTTTCCGGAAGTTAATGAGAACAACAACGTTGAACACAAGCTAATTACTGTAACGAACCCATTGCCAGACTTGATTGTTCAGGGTCAATCTGCCAACCCAACTTCTATTACAGCTGGTGAATCTACCACAGTTAATTGCACGGTCACAAACAATGGGGATGGGTCAGCCGGGACTAATTATGTTGGGTTTTATCTTTCAGACAACACTACATGGGGAGGTTCTGACGTGGATTTGGGCAGTAGTTATGTGTCATCCCTTAACCCTGGTTCAAGCAGTAGCATATCCCTTAGCGTAACCATTCCTTCCGGCACTGCACCAAACACATACTACATTTTGTATTATGCCGATCACCTGTTTGATGTTGCAGAAAGCAATGAAAACAACAACGTTGAACACATTCCAATATCAGTTAACGGAGGATCTTCTGATGGCGATGATTTCTATATTAGCAATCCAGAGGTAAATACAACTTCAATTATGCCTGGAGAAACACTTAATTTAGAATGTGATCAATGTTATTCCGGAATTCACACAAGCAATGAATTGGACAATGTTTGGGTAGGCTTTTATCTTTCACTTGATCCAGATTATAGTCACTACTTTGACACTTATCTTGGAAAAGAATACTCCACCATAGGAAATAATGATTTGTGTGATCCTGAAAATCAATCGGGTGTTATTCCCTTAGGAACTGAACCAGGGACATATTACATACTATTTGTTGCTGATTATGAAGACGAATTTGATGAAACAGATGAAAACAACAACGTGGAAGCTATTCAGATAACCGTAGCCAATCCATTACCAGATTTAATCATACAAAACCAAAATGCCAGCCCTACCACAGTTGAAGCCGGAGGAACAATAGATTTAAGCTGTATAGTTAAGAATATTGGTGATGGGTCTGCAGGAACAAGCAATGTTGGGTACTATTTATCTGATAACACTATATTTTCAGCTTCTGATGATTTATTAGGTAGTAACTACGTTTCGACATTAATCCCAGGGGCTACTAGTAGAGAAAGTCAAACTGTAACTATTCCGGCTGGTACAGCACCTGGGACTTATTACATTTTTTTTGATGCCGATTACCAGGATAATGTTAGCGAAAGCAATGAAAACAATAATGATGAAAATATCCAGATTAGTGTTACGGAAGAACCATACCTTTCTCTTACGCCTACTTCACTGTATTTTCCTGCTACTGGTGGAACCAAAACATTTAATGTAAGTTCTAATTCAACCCAGTGGGAGGTAACCTCAATGATGCAATGGCTTAGCTTTGAACCTGAATATGGAAGTTATGATGGAACTGTTACGGTAACTGCGGAACCCAATCCAAATTCCAGCATGAGGCTTGCTGAAATTAATGTGTGGAGTGATGTTTGGAATGCCAATATATATGTACACCAAGAAGGAACTTCCTCCTTTACATGTGGTAATTCACCAGTTAGTGATTATGATGGTAACATTTACAACACTGTGCAAATAGGTAACCAGTGCTGGATGAAAGAAAATATGAAAACTACACATTATGCTGATGGTGAAGCAATGGTATATGGAAATGGTGCTGGAAATGTGGGAGAAAATTACATTACGAAGTTCTATTTTGATTTTGGTGGAAACTCAGCAAATACTCTTACATACGGGCATCTTTACACCTGGGCAGCAATAGTAAATGGCCAGAGCAGCAGTAATTCTGTTCCAAGTGGCATACAAGGTTTATGCCCCGTTGGTTGGCATGTGCCAAGTGATAATGAGTATATAACTATGGAAAGGTATTTGGGTATGAGTCAGGAACAAGCTAACTTAACAGGTTATAGAGGTACGGATGAAGGTGGAAAAATAAAAGAAACTGGGTTTGAACACTGGATTGAACCGAATACTGGCGCTACAAATAGCAGTGAATTTACCGCTCTACCGGGCGGTCATGGTATCAATGGGGACTTTTTTTTAGGCTTGGGTTCTCTTACATATTTATGGTCTTCAACAGATGATGGTTCGATTAATTCCTATGATAGGCGCTTTAACTTTAATCAAGCTAAAATAAGTAGAAATAAACACCGTAAGGATACCCACAATAGTGTACGATGCCTAAAAGATTTTCCATCACTTTCATATTTAGTCTTTACGGTGGAAAATGTTGAGTGTTACGGACAAGCGACAGGCTCTATAAATCTAAGTATCTATACTGGAACTGCCCCCTACGTCTATGAATGGTCCAACGGTGCAGCAACCCAGGATTTAAATAACGTTCCTGCCGGAATATACGAAGTTACGGTTACTGATGCAAATGGCTCCTTTCTAACGGAAAGCTGTACCATATCGCAGCCGTCATCAGCGTTGTCACTATCATTTTCTTCATCTAATGTAAGTTGCAACGGAGGAAGTAATGGATCAATCAACCTAACACCATCAGGAGGAACAAGCCCCTATACCTACTATTGGAACGATGGTTATACCTCACAGAACAGGTCGAACCTTTCTGCCAGCACATATACTGTAACAGTAACAGATGCAAACTCTTGTGCTACAACTGGATCCCAAACAATTACGGAGCCACCGGTTTTGGCTGTTGGACAAATTAATGGTGAAGAAGATGTTTGTTCAGAATCTGAACAAACTTACTATATTTCCTCAGTACCGTATGCTGAAAATTATACCTGGCAATACAATGATAATGGAAATCCCAACAGTACAGGAACAAGTGTAACATTTAGCCCAAGCAGCAGCGGTACATTAAAAGTCAGGGCGAACAACAGTTGTGGTTCAAGTGATTGGAGTGAACTGGACATTGATGTAAATTACCCTCCAATTCAACCGAGTGCAATTTCAGGAGCAACAACACCTTGCCAAAATACATCTGGACATTCTTATTGGGTTTCACATGTTTCTGGTGTAAGCTACAATTGGAATTACGAAGGTGATGGCGAAACAATTACCTCAGGACAGGGTTCCAACAGCATAACGGTTTCCTATTCTTCTAATGCAACTTCCGGCGAATGGATAGTTACACCAAGCAATAGTTGTGGGAATGGAAACCAAAGTGGGCTTGATATCATTATGAATTCTGTTCCTTCCCAACCCGGGTTGATTATTGGTGATGAAGAAATATTACAGGGATCCACAAATCCATATAGCATTTCAGAAGTACTTGATGCTACCTCATACGATTGGGATTATGAAGGCGATGGAGAAATTACAGGAACAGGTATAAATATTACTTTGCTTGCAAATAGTAGTGGTATATTAAAAGTAAAGGCAAATAATGAATGTGGGTCAAGTGATTGGAGGTTAAAAACCATAACTTTAATAACTCCATTTATCACCGTAACTTCTCCTTCCTCCGGCGATTCCTGGCAGGCCGGGACAAACCATAATATTACGTGGGATGATAATATCTCTGAAAGTGTAAAGGTTGAACTCTATTCTTCCGGCAGTTTTGTTTCAACTATCGCGAGCAACGTAAGTAGTGGTAGTTTTTTGTGGACTATCCCCGCAGCAACAAGTCCCGGAACCTACTACAAGGTTAAAGTCACAAGCCTTAACAACAATAGTTTGTGGGATTACAGCGATTATTTTACCATCGATTCCGATGGTAACAATATTCCAGAAGATGCAACACAAATTTCTTGTCCGCATCAGGAAGATTACGAAATCGACCCAAGCGTTGATGTTGATTGGTACAGGATGTATTTAAATTCGGGGACTAACTGGAAAATGTACACCGAAAGTATCAATGGCTCACAATTGGATCCTGCGTTTTATTTTTATGGCCCCCATTCATATAACGGCTCTGACGTAGAACCGACTTCCTATCTATATTACAATGATGACGGCCATGGGGGGTGGCAGCCGGAACTAAATATTCCAATTACCCAATCAGGCTATTATTATCTGCGCGTAGCATATTATCAAAATAGCCCAACCCTCGAAACCGGAAAAAAGAAAAATGGAACCAAGGCTAATACCGGTGATTATCGCTTAAATATTATTGAAAATTACATTACCGTAACTTCCCCCACCTCCGGCGATGCCTGGCAGGCCGGGACAGATCATTTCATAACCTGGGACGATAATATTAATGAGAATGTTAGTATTGAGCTTTACTCTTCGGGCAATTTGGTTTTAACTATTGCAAGCAACATAAGTAATGATGGTAGTTTTCCCTGGGCCATACCTACAGCAATAATGCCTGGTAGCAGCTACAGAATAAAGGTAAGAAGCCTTAACAACAGCAGCATAAATGATTACAGCGATTATTTCTCAATTACTGCATCTGATTTCATAACAGTAATATCTCCTAATGGTGGTGAAAATTGGCAGGCGGGCACATCCCATGATATAACTTGGGATGACAATATTAGTGGCAATGTAAAAATTCGGCTTTATCTGTATTTAAGCAATGGTGGATATTCTATTTCTACCATTGTAAGCTCTACTCCTAGTAATGGTTCATATCTCTGGACAATTCCCACATACCAAATGCTGGCGACAAATTACAAAATCGAAATTAGCAGTACTGCTAACAGTTCCCTGAATGATTTCAGCGATAATTTTTTCTCAATCATGGCCCCAAGCTACACCATCACCACTATCTCCAACCCACCCGAAGGCGGCTCAACTACAGGTGGTGGCACCTACACCGAAGGTAGCGAAGTTACCATTACAGCCACCGAAAATCAAAACTGGCTTTTCACAAACTGGACAGAAGCAGGAAACATTGTCTCTGAAGAATCTTCCCACACATTTATTATTGAGGAGGATAGAGATCTTGTTGCTAATTATATAGTAGAATGCCAAAATGCCACAGCAAACGCAGGTAACGATGCTTTTATCTGTGAAGGCGAAACTATTCAACTCAACGGCGCAGCCGAAAACTACGAATCTATTTTATGGGCAACCAACGGTGATGGTACTTTTGATAATGTGAACGCCTTGCAAACCACCTACCATCCCGGCATAGAAGATAATATCTTCGGAATTATCGAATTATGCCTCACCGCTTTTGCCGAAGACCCATGCGAGGATGCAACGGCTTGTATAACATTAGAAATAATGCCACTACCCCTGGTTGATGTCGGCCCTGACCTTTCGGTTTGCGAAGATCAAACAGTAACGCTCAATCAAAGCACGGTAGCTAACTACTCAGAAGTATCCTGGACCAGCTCGGGCGATGGTGTGTTTTTTAATCCCAATTCACCATTTGCTTCATATTCCCCGGGACCAATGGATCTCGCTAACGGAAGCGTGGAGTTAACCCTGACGGCAACGGCAGTGAGCCCGTGCGTTGGATCGGTATCGGATGCACTATCCGTCAATATCCAGGAAATGCCCACAATCAACATTGGATCCGATTATACAATTTGTGAGAATGAGCCCATAATTTTAACAGGAATGATTTTTCCTGGACTTGAATGTGATCTGTTAATAAACGGATACCCGTATTTCGAAAATTTTTATATACCAACTCCCGGAGATATTGCTGCCGGGTCTATCGAGATTTGCATAGAGTGCGAGGCTCCTCCACCGTGCAGCGGCTCAATCAGCGATTGCTTAACGGTGTTCATCCAGCAAAGCCCAAATGTGGATGCTGGGGAAGATCAAACCATCCTGGAAAACGAAAATGTAACTCTTAGCGGCAGTGCCACGGCATATTCAAATATCTTATGGTCGAGCTCAGGGGATGGTACATTTTCTGATCCAACAGCATTAGTACCAGACTACATACCGGGAAGTGCTGATATTTCTAATGGCAACGTTACACTTTGTATTGAAGCCGGGGCTGTTTTTCCTTGTTCGGTTTATAGTAGCGATTGCATGGAGCTTACAATTGAATCATTTAACCTTACCACCGACCGCCAAGCACTGGTAGCCCTTTATAATGCTACGAATGGCCCGGGTTGGACAGATAATACAAACTGGTTAAATGGCTCCGTCAGTAACTGGCATGGAATTTCGGTTGAAGGAGGCAGGGTAACAGAGATTGATTTATCAGGTCCCAACCCTTTTGGAAACTATTTGTTTGGTAGTTTACCTCCGGAAATACAGAATTTAACGGCCCTCGAAAGACTCGATTTATCAGGTAACACATTTCTCGGGGGGGGCATTCCCGATGTTATTGGCGATTTAATTAGTCTATCCTATTTAGATTTAACATGGTGTGCAATTGGTGGGATAATCCCGGAGAGTATCGGAAACCTGAGTAATCTAAATGAACTATACCTCAGTCGTAATAATCTTTCCGGAGATATTCCTACAACAATTGGGAATTTAAGCAATTTGCAAACATTAGAATTATCAAACAATTCAATAATCGGCGGAATACCTGAAAGTTTAGGTAACCTAAATAACCTTACTATTTTTAAATGTTATTCTACTACAATTGGTGGGCAAATCCCCCAAAGTATTGGCAACCTAAACAGTTTGGCCATTTTAAGCTTATCATATAGCAGTTTATCAGGAGCCATCCCTGAAAGTATCGGCAATTTAACCAACCTTGGGGGTCTTGATTTATCCCACAACCAACTCACCGGAAATATTCCTGAAAGCATGGGGGATTTGAGCAATCTGCATATTTTGTATTTATATAGCAATCAACTAACAGGTATTATTCCCGAAAGCCTCGTGAATATAGATAACCTTCATGAGTTATATCTTAACAATAATTTTTTGGAAAGCCCAATTCCAATGTCTATTTGCACAGGATTATCCAATGCAGAATATTTAACCCTGAACAACAACAACTTTGGAATCGAAGATTGTCCAACCATCCAATGCTTGATTGATCGTGGTGGCTGGAATACATTTAACCACTCCCCCCAAAATGATGAATTTGATTTTATCGAAGATTGTATTCCACCCTGCGAAAATGCCACAGCAAACGCAGGTAACGATGCTTTTATCTGCGAAGGCGAAACTATTCAACTCAACGGCACAGCGGAATACTACGAATCTGTTCTTTGGGAAACTTCCGGTGATGGTACTTTTGGGGATGAAACAATTCTTCAATCCACCTACCATCCCGGCAACGGAGATATTACTAATGGAATCGTAGAATTATGCCTCACCGCTTTTGCAGAAGAAGGGTGTGATGATGCAACGGATTGCATGGAGCTAAGCATTGTTCCCTTGCCCACAGTTGATGTTGGGGAGGATATTTCTGTGTGTGATAATGTTCAGTCAGTTACAGTGGAAGTAGTTGCTGAAAATTACAGTTTTATAGAGTGGAGTTCATCATATGGTTTCTTTAATGACCCTTCAGCAACTGTTACTGAATTCTTTCCTTTTGGAACAACGGAAGATTGCGAAATTTGTGTTACGGTATATCCAATTAATCCTCCATGCGTAACTCCTTCCGAAGATTGTTTAACGCTATACTTTATTCCAAGCCCAATGCCCTATGCAGGGGATGATGCCACAATATGTGAGGGTGATATTTTTGAATTGGCGGAGGCTTATGCCGAAAATTACAATGCTATTGAATGGACAAGTAGCGGTGATGGCACTTTCAGTGATAATTCATCCACCAAC
>Ga0075111_1000865_pt1 | contig 14109 bp, 5 predicted proteins | sample AntAceMetag02UKK_FD_69787 | JGI IMG/M metagenome (GOLD analysis project Ga0075111, IMG submission 69787) | Saline lake microbial communities from Ace Lake, Antarctica - Antarctic Ace Lake Metagenome 02UKK | ecosystem: Environmental > Aquatic > Non-marine Saline and Alkaline > Saline | place... | reverse complement strand
TATCTACAACCTGAGGCGGCATTATTAGTATTTGGTGGCGTGGTTGCATTATTTATTATTGCCTCTACGATGAATGATCTTAAAAATACATTGGGTGCGGTACGGATTCTATTTAGAGGTGGAAAAGCGGTCACTTCAAGAGAAATTGTTGATAAGTTAGTTGAGCTCTCAATTGTTTCACAAAAAGATGGTCGGGGTGCTCTTGAAGGAGCCGGAGAAGGATTCGATGACGGTTTTTTGGATAATGGTTTGCAAATGATTGTGAATAAATTGCCCCATGATTTTATTCGGGTAGTATTGGAGAACGAAATTGAAGAAACAGAGACGAGGCACACTGCGAATGCTGATAATTTAAAGTTAATGGGGGCTTTAGCGCCGATGCTTGGTATGCTTGGAACAATTATTGGTATTATTCAGGTATTAAAAAACATGAAGGATCCAAAAACAGTTGGGCCAGCGATGTCATTAGCCTTGATTACTTCTATGTATGGGGTATTTATCTCTGGGCTAATTATGTCACCGTTGGCCAATCGCTTGACAAAAAAAAGTGAAGAGGAACTATTAACAAAGGTAATTATGGTTGAAGGGATTATTATGATTGCTAAGGGGGAAATACCAATAAAGGTTGAAACGTATCTTAGTGGATTCTTATCTAGAAAATCAAAGAAAAAGGCGGAAGATGGTTCTGTAAAAGAAAATGCCTAGAAGGAAGGGTAAAAAAAAAGAGGCGGAAGGCGGTAACTTTTATACAATTTGGGCCGATTTAAACTCTTTTTTAATGATTTTATTCTTGCTTCTGTATACCTTTGTAATGGATAAGGTATCGGAGGTTGAGCAGCAAAAAATATATGAGTCCATAAGAATGTCATTAAAGGGAACTCATCTTCAACCGAAAATAGCTGAAGAGTCACCAGATAAAGAGCGGCAAAATGTTGTTGATACGGTTACAAAATATATAGAAGATCAAAAATTAAGTGATTTTCTAAATGTAATGGTTGAAGAGAATAAGGTGAGAATTATTCTTGCACAGCCAGTGTTGTTTGATACAGGAGAAGCTATTTTAAAGGAAGGTGCAATGGAATTATTGGCTGACATAGGGAAAATGCTAGCAAGTGCAAAAAACCCAATCATTGTGGAGGGCCATACTGATAACGTACCAATTCGTACTGAAAAGTATGATTCTAACTGGGAATTATCCTTTGCTCGTTCATACTCTGTAATTAAGTATTTAATAAAGAGTGTTGGTATTTCACCTGTAAGAATGCATGCAATCGGATATGGGGAGTATCGTCCGATTGCTCCAAATGATACCGCTGAGAACAGGGCTCAGAATAGACGCATTGAAATAAATATTTTACTCAAAGAAGTTTTTGTTAGCGCAGGGACAAAAGAATGAATACATTAGTTAAGAACATTTTATGTTTATTCTTAATAACAATTAGTTTTTCTACTATAGAAAAATTAACAATAAAGTCGTCAACAACTACCACAAATTATATTAATGTCATGCAAGATCAGCATTTTATTTTTGTTTTGGATGATGCTGACAATGCAACAATAAATATTGCAGATAAGATTATTATATATATGCATGGTTCATCTGGTAGTGGTGTTGCTGATGTGGAACGGGGAGATAGTTATCTTGATGATTATGCTTTTAGTAAAAATAATACAACCTTTCAATTAAGCGTTCGTTTAAAGTGGCAAAATAATTTTACTAATGATCAAGAATTTGGGATTACGATTAATGATGATGGTGGAGGTGTTACAAGCAATTTTTTAACGTATAATGAAGTGTTTGTTGTTCAAACATTTAATATTACAAGTGATATGGATTATATGTTTCTTACTCAAAACGTCACTTGGTTCAAAGGTGGCATTGCTGCAGCGCAAGGAGCAAAATGCTCAGGTAAAGTTAGGTATCAATATCCAGATGGACCAAATTATGTATATCCACTAAAGGATGTTTCTGCAAAACTGTATTTTGATGGTATCTATGAGGGTTCGGTTGTTAGTGTTTTAACAGATGGGTCCTTTGAGTTTAATAACTTTACAGTTCCTATGTCGACAAGTGGGATAAGTCCAAATGTAGAATTAAAAGTAGATGTTGAGTTTCCCATTGGAGATGCTTTTTTAAATACGCAAAATTATACGAACACTCAAAATATTAGTATTGATAATGATGAGCCCTCATTAAATATATCAGAACTTCAATTAGTTGTAGATTCTTGGAATAATGATAATTCTGCGGATTTGGATGGTGATCGACTAGCTCCAGAGATAGGTTGGTATAATCAGTTAACGGTATCCGTAAAAATTAATGACGGGCAGTCTATTAATGATGCTGCTGGGAGTGGTATAGCATCGTTATTTCTTTTTGAGGCTAGTGATGAAAGCAAATATGATAGTCAAGAAAATACTGTCAGCATTCGCTCTATTGAAGGCTTGAATCGCGTTATAAATGTTTTTGTTCTGGATAATGTAAGCAATCGTTCGACTCTATCCGTTCTAGTGAGTGTAGATGTGACACCTCCAGGGATATTTTATCTGACTATTGATGATGATTTAGAAAATTTAGTAGATCAGATGAAGCCGCAAACAGGATGGTATAACGATGAAACGGTTAGTCTTAGTTGGACCGTTCCAAGCGATGTTGAGTTAAGAAATAAACCATATCAGGTACGAAGTGATGTTGGTTGGCCAACTTGGTCAGCTCAAGAGGGTGCTGTGATGTCACTTAATCAATTTCAAAGTAATTTAACAACGAATGTGCTCTATACGCAAGAAGGTGGTAGTACCATTCGAACAGTAATTGTTAGAGCGGTAGATAAGGCGGGTAATGTCCGAAAAGTAGAGGAACAGCTGTATGTGGATACAACTGCACCAATGTTGAATTATTTAAATCTATTAGCTGATAGTACTTATGAAGAAGGCCATCGAATACCAGAAACAAATTGGTATAATAATGGTTCAGAGGTTCGTTGGCTCTGGTCTGTTTCAGATTCTGGAATTTTACCGAATCAACCCTATTCATATCGTAATATACATGGGACTAAAAATATTATCTCAGTAACAACAAATGTTAATGATGCTATTGTCGATACGTCTCAAGCTCCAACAGGAAACGAATTTGAATTAAAAATCTGGGATAGTGCTGGTAATGTGACTATTGTAACGGATACAGTTTATATAGATGAAACGGAGCCTTCTTTTAATAGTGTCGGGATCAATTTTATAAATGATAATACAGACACATTATCTGATGGTGTTCTTCCTAAACCAGGTTGGTATGACCAAATAACGATGGATTTGGTACTAACTTGGGATATAAACCATACACAGGAAGAACAACAGTGGGAGTTGAGTCGTTTATATGTTAAGACGGTTCAAGATATTAGCTATACAATGCATGATGCAAGTGCACCAACCTTTTCTGAATATACGATTATTCCTCAGGATAATACGCCAATAATATTTACCGCTTTATTTGTGAATAAGGCTGGCTGGACTAAATATATCAACGATTCAATTAAATCGGATGTTACAACTCCATCAAATTTAAATATTGTACTAGAAGCTGATGCTGATAGTGGTGGAGATGATATTCCTCCAATGTTAGGTTGGTACGATGATAATACGATTGACTTAGATTGGGATCAACCGATAGATGCCGGAAAGTTAAGAGATTTGCCGTATCGATTAAAAATAAATAGTAATGATTGGGGGGATTGGCAGTCAGAACAATACTCAAATGGTTTAGTTGTTTCGAATAACACAAAAAATATTATATATGTACAAGCAGCTGATGAAGCTGGAAATATAATTATTAATTCGGTTCAATTGACAGTTGATATGGTTCTGCCAGCAGGATCCTTTAGCCTTAAATTAGAAGATGATACAAGCCCACCTGTTGGTGGCGGCATTACTCCAGATAGCGGAAGTGGTTGGTATAATGATAACGATGTTAACGTATCATTTATTAGTGAAAATTTAACTGTAACATCTGACCTCCGAACAGATCGATACTTTGTGAAGAATAATACAAGTAAAACTTCCTATGGCAATGGATTTTCAAATTCGAAAGATGTCGAAATCTTTACTACTGACGGTGGGGATTTAACCCATTACATAATCGGGGCAATAGCAGATATGGCTGGTAATGTAATACAGGATACAAGCTATGTAATGGTTGATATGAAAAAACCATATACTTTTCCTGCAACCGTATTGAATGATGTCACAGATGCTGACTCAAATGGGTTTTTACCCTCATCAAATTGGTATGACGAAGAAAGCATCAATATTGAGTGGGATGAAACAGAAGATGATGGCAGAATTCACTTATATCCATATAGATTGAGAGCAGATACTACAGAGAATTGGACTGCATGGCAGGATGCCTATTCTTATAGTTCATTAGAAGTTCTCGAAACTTCAATTATGACTCATGATATATATATTCAAAAGCGTGATCGTGCTGGTAATGTATTAACTAAAACGGTTACAGTGAAGATAGATATTAGTGCTCCGGAGTTTTTAACTGTTAATATTATTTTTCAAGCAGCTATCAGTGATCCTGATATTCCGTCAGGTATTCAGTTGCCATTAGAGGGCTGGTTTAACCAGCAACGTATAACTATTGATTGGACAGTGCCAAGCGAAAATGGTCAATTGCGGTTTAATCCTTACAGGCAAAAGGCTAGCATAGGGCAGACGACTTATTCGGATTTTCATAATAACTTATTTGCTAATATTAATGTTAGCGCAAATAACCACGTAGATTCTTTTATACATTTTTACGCAATAGATGAAGCTGGAAATAGCACGGTTGTAACACGTTCGTTGAAGGTAGATATTATTGCTCCTGCGGTAACAATTAATTATGATATAACACGTAATTATATAAAACCGTATGTAATAACCGGTGATATAATTATGATTACGTTACAAGTATCAGAGGCGTTGTCTGTTGATCCCATACTTAAATATGTCAGGGTGAATAGTCCGAATATTTTCGCTTCAATAACTCTCAATAACACAAACCTTGATTGGTCTGCAACGTTTAGTATTGCGTCATTAGATGATGGGATATATGAATTTCATCCGATAGTATTTGATAATGCTGGAAACAAGACAACTACAAATTATGGTGATATTCATTTTATTGTAAGTACGCATGAACCACCATCAGCAAATAATTTTGAAGTTTGGACTGATTTATATGAGTTTGATAATCAATATACACAAATTGATCTATTAAATGTTACTTTTGATGTGGATAATCGCGTTAACGGGTTTTGGGTAACGGAAGAGAGTGGGCAACGCCCGTTTCCAAATAAGGATTCCTTTATAGACCACCCAACCTCAAACTATCGATACACACTTAAAAAAGATGGTGGGAAAGTTGCTGATGGAGAAAAGTCTTTGTTTTTATGGGTAAGAGACGAAAATGAACGTTATTCATCTGCTGCTGTTCAGTGCAAAATTTATTATGATAACACAGATCCAAAAATAAAAATAAAACCAGCTGGTGGCTTGGAGTCAAACCCAGGCGATGATTACGACAATGTCACAGTTCCATCAACAGAAGTGAAAGCTATATTAGAGGTATGGAATAAATCTACTGATTTAAATTATCCTGAAAGAGCAAGAGTAACACCTTCATGGCAGGTGTATCTACCAGCTGTTGGGTATATGATAACAGTTAATTTGAATCCTCAGTTATCAAATACCGCTGCAGATCCGAATGAGCCAGAGACCTATCGACGAGAATGGTATGCAACATATAATGCAGGTTTATCTCGTGTAAGTGGAAATGGTTTCTTTACGGTACGGGTGACGGACAACGCTTTTAATTATACAGAAGATATTGATGCAGGTACGACATTCAACGTGAATGTTGATGCTGCTACAAATCCCGAGATCTTTTTATTTTCTTTAGATGGAAGGTCGGGATATACACGCTTTTTATCAATTAATGTTGTTATAAGTAAAGATTCCGAGTTTGCCGTTTATGATGAGTTTAAAATAATTGATGGTTCATATTATAAGCCCGGATACAGTGAATTTTCAGATACTTGGCCTGAAGATTCAAATCAAGAAACCGTAGATCACAGAATAGATACTGGAGTGAGTTCAGCGGATGTTGTAGAAGGGAAGAAAGACATATATGTTTGGACGAAGAAAGATTCATATGTAAATCCTGGAATTGTGATGAAGTCGATAACCTATGATGCGACTATTCCAACCTATACTATTCAATCTGACTTGTATTTATATGGGCCTGGTACGGATGAGCCTGTTCGAACCACATTATGTGTTAATGAGAAACTGGATAGTATTCCGACTCCAATGGTTGTTTTGCAATATGCTGATGGCAGTACTATAAATATATCAGGAGAGAATATAGCGTTTAATTTTGATTATCATGGTTTTAGTAATGGTCAATATGAGTATATTACAACACTCAATATGCGTGTTAATTTTAAGGCTGATTTTATTAAGCTGAGAATAAGGGCAACTGATTTAGCTGGTAATGTGTTGGATAGCAAAATTGCGTTTAGGCAACAGCTAGTCGTCAAGGAGTATGAGTCTGAAGTTGACTCAAGTTATAAATACGTAAAAAAGGGTGAGGAAGATTATCCATTTATGTCGTGTGTGGTGAGTTCAAATGATCAACCGGTTCATTTAAAGGGTATGTCCGTAATGGTAAATGGTCACTATATTCCGTCTGATATTTCAATGGTTTCAATTTATAGTGATGGTGATGATAATAGGAATTTTGAGCCAAGAAGAAAATACGATTTATTGTTAGGCATTGCTGAAAAGGATTTAGATGCGTCTGGTGTTTTGTATATACCATTTGATACAGAGGAATTGATTGTGAGTTCTAGTAGTAAGCGTTTCTTTGTGGTGGCAGATATTGGTAATGGTGCAATTGCAGGAAATACATTTAAAATACAATTTGCAACCGAAAATGCCTTTACTGTGGCTGATGATGAGATTGTTGATTATTCTGCTGTAGATATAAGTAAGAACTCTGATTTGGTTGAAATTATTGATATTGAGAGTACTATTATTGTAAACAACCTTGAAGATATTGGGATAAATCCAACTGTAAATCAGGGAGAACAATATGAGCTTATAAAGAACTTTAAACTTTTTACAGATGTTGGTACTTCTATTTGGAGAGGCTTGCAAGTATTAGTAAATGGTAGTGTCGATACGAGCTTTTTTTCTAATGTCTCCTTATTTAAAGATGTTGATTATAATGGTTTATTCAATGAGGAGGCAGATCAATTGATTTCTTCCGGAACAGATACCTTTGAAGCAGGTGTTAATACGAAAAATATTATGCTTGTGTTAAATCAAGCACTGACAACAGAATCGGATGTTGACACCTACTTTCTTGTTGCTGGTATTGATATTCAAATGCCAAGAGCTACAACCTTTAGTTTTACGATAGTAACTCCAAGTCATGTATTTGTTGAAACACATAACGTAGTAATTGATAATGTGTTTCCAGTTGATTCAATTGAATTTAATGTCGATATTTACCTGTCTCGTGTTGATATGTTTTATCATAACAATACTCAAGAAGATGTATTCCAGGGGGAGGGCTTAGTATTACAGAAAATGTTATTTACGGTTGATTATTATAATCCAGTCATTACTTACATGGACTTTGTACTTGAGGGCGGGGCGGTTAAAAGTGATTTTGAAAAAATGTCTTTATATGCGTTAGATCCAAATATTGCCTATGACAATGACTACTTTTTCCTTGATTTCACCTCTCAGGATACTTCAACGGAACTTCCAGCTAATATCGATTGGATGAATAACGACAGCATTGTAAGGCTTTCTTTTGATGACCCGATTAGTTTGAGTACAGAAAATGAGTTTGCTTTGGTCGTATCCATAAATCCAAATGCGCAATATGATAGGGATTTTCGATTCGTTACATATATGTTGAAGCAGACAGACAATATGTATATAAAAATACAAGATGGTATTGCAAAATCTGAAAAGATTATAACAACAAATACGGTATCGATTATACATGACCAACAGGCAAGTAAGCCTGTTATTAGTGCAAATTATTTTACAAGATTTGTTCAACAATACGATGCAACGTATTATTCATACACCAACAGTAATACTGAGATTGTCAAAGCCGAGTATGCTCTTGGAACGGTATCAGGAGGAAGAGATAAGACTGAGAATAACTGGGTGGAAGTAGATGTGGAAAATCCAAGTAATTATATTGATCACACGGATACAGTTAATATTAGAAATATTAGTGCATTAGAGGATAATACAACCTATTATTTGTCACTAAGACTTTTAAGCGAGATTTCTTCTGATGATTATAAGACATCAAAAGAGTCTGTCTTTGAGTTTCATACCGATTTCTCATGGCCGCATTTACCTAACTATATGCCGGATATTGTTGTTGGGGAATATGAGGATATTAATACCCACAAAAAAAGTATTGATCATCACATAAGCTGGGGTGATTTTGTGGAAGATGAGTCGGGAATTTATAAATATGTTGTAGAGGAAAGGAGTAACTATTCTGGAGAGTGGTTACTTTTAACAGAGAACTATATTGCTGATTATAAGAATATTCAATCAAGTGATAGAGAAGTATATTTGAGTCTATTAAATGGATCTGAGCGAAATTATGATATGTCCTATACCTATCGAATAAAAGCGGTTAATTTAGCGGGACTTGAAAGTGAGTATGTTTATACAGATGCAGTATCAACAGTTAAAACAGAAAAAGTACTAAGTAATGTTTCGAATTATCCAAACCCATTTTATTCACGAAATGAAACAACTAAAATCTTTTATTTCTTGAGAGAAGATAGTGGGATTGAAATAACAATTTATGATTCTATGGGGCACTTTGTTCGCAAGTTTAACTTTACCAAGGGAATGGAAGGAAAATCAGCAAAAGGTGACTGTGAAATAGAATGGGATGGGAAGAATGAAGCAAGTGAGTTTGTCGAAAAGGGTGGTTACTTTGTTGTAATTGAAGCCCCAGAAGCATCTGGTATCTCGAAGAAAATAGTTAGAATGGTTGGCGTTATCCATTAATAAAGATTTTACGTTTTTGCCAATAAATGGTAGTTTTATTAAAAGTAAAATTTTTTGAGGGGCTGATGAGATGACAAATAGTCAAAAGAAGTATTTAACAACACCAATATATTATGTAAATGATGTTCCGCATATTGGTCATAGCTATACGACAATTATTGCAGATATTATTTCCAGATATTATCGTTTAACCGGAGAAGATGTATTTTTTCTAACAGGAACAGATGAGCATGGACAAAAGATTGAAAAAGCAGCCGAGGAAAAAGGGAAAACCCCTCAGGAGCTCGTGGATTCAGTTGTGCTTCGTTTTAAGGAACTCTGGTGTGAATTAAATATATCTAATGATAACTTTATTAGAACAACAGATGAGATCCATAAGGATATAGTTCAAAATTTTTTCAAACTTGTTTATGACAAAGGGTATATATATTTAGGTGAATATGAAGGATTATATTGTCGTCCATGTGAATCGTATTATACAGAGACGCAGGTTGAGGATAATAAATGTCCAGAGTGTAATCGAGAGCTAACAATACTCAAGGAGGAGGCTTTTTTCTTTAAGTTATCTAAATTTCAGGACCAATTGTTGGAGTATATTGAGAAAAATCCAAAATTTGTTCTGCCAATATCTAGGAAAAATGAAGTTGTAAGCTTTATCAATCAAGGGCTTACTGATTTGTGTATTAGTCGGACTTCGATAAGTTGGGGAATTAAAGTGCCTGAGTTAGGTCTTGAGGTTAAAAAACCGCATTATGTATATGTTTGGTTTGATGCTCTTCTGAATTATCTGTCAGGTATTGGTTACACAAAAGATGAAAAAAACTTTGATAAGTGGTGGCCTGCGTATGTTCATTTAATAGGGAAAGATATTTTAAAATTCCATGCTGTGATATGGCCGGCAATGCTCATGGCTGCTGATTTGCCAATTCCAAAACATGTGTTTGGTCATGGGTTTATTTATCAGGGTGGTGAAAAGATGTCAAAATCTAAAGGCAATGTTTTGGATCCCGATACTATAATGGCGGAATTTGGGGTGGATGCATTTCGTTACTATTTAACACGAGAAATAGTGCTGGGTCTTGATGGCACCTATAGTTATGAAAATATGTTGCAGCGATATAATAGTGATTTAGCCAATGATTTTGGGAACTTATTAAATCGTAGTTTAAATATGATAAAGAAATATTTTGATCTTAAAATTGAAGATTTTGACGAAGCAATCTTAAGTGAATCTGAGCTATGCTTAAAAAATGAAGCAATACAACTAGAAAAGAAAGTTGCAGATAATATGAGTGAATTTAAACTCTCTATTGTTTTGGAAGACGTTTTTACTGTTATCAGAAGAGCCAATAAGTATATCGAGGAGCTTAAGCCTTGGGTCTTATATAAAGATGGTGAAACCAAGAAGCTAATGACTGTGATGGTCCAGCTGATTGAGGCAATAAAAATTACGGCAACATGGCTATCTCCATTTATGCCTGACTCTGCACAAAAGGTCTATGATCAACTAAACTTAAATATAGATACTGATAGTGCTAGAATGGATTTGTATAAATGGGGATATTTTAAGAAGGGCATGATATTAAACAATCCTGAGCCTATCTTTCCAAGAAAACAATGAAGCTCATTGATACTCACATTCATTTAACGGATAGTAAGTATCAAGGGAATAATTTATCACAGATCTTAAATGAAGAAAGTGCAGATATAAAACGAGTTATAACACTTGGTACGGATTTAAAAGATAGTATCAGTGCAAAAAATGTATCCATGGCTAACGGAAAAGTATTTTTTTGTGCAGGAGTACATCCTCATGATGCTGATAAGTTTGATGAATCACAGCTAGTTCAGTTTCGAGAGTTGTTTGCCCATAAAAAATGTGTTGCTGTTGGAGAAATTGGTTTAGATTTTCACTATGAATATAGTTCAAAAGATAAGCAGATAGAAGTGTTTAAGCTATTTCTTGAAATGGCAAGAGAATACAATCTTCCTGTATCCGTGCATTCACGTGCTGCAGAGCAGGAAGTATACCAGATATTAAAAAATTATCAGGACCTGAAAATAGTGTGTCACTCATATACGGGTAATCCCACCATACTCGAATTATTTCGTTCACTTGATATTTATTTCTCTATTAATGGGATGATTACATTCAATAAAAATCAGAATATAGTCGATATTGTGAAGAAGATACCACTTAATCGATTAATACTTGAAACAGATGGTCCGTATCTCGCACCAATTCCACACAGAGGAAAATTGAATCACCCTGCATATGTTAGTATAGTAGTAAGTAAATTAGCTGAGGTTTTAAATAAGTCAGTTGATTCACTAGCTGAGATAACAACACAAAATGCGGAAGAGGTGTTCTTTAGTGATATGTAATGTAATATGCTTTAGTTTCAGACTTGGCTTATTTACTACATATATTCTAGAAACAGAGATTCCAAAATACAAAAAAAGAAGTATTCATATTTTATTTAAGCAGGCAGCAAAATTGTCTCTAAAACAGCAAATGGAGTTTTTTCGTTTTTTGAGTCTGTATTACGTTGAAGGTCAAAATACATACTATTTAGTTCAAATATATGCGAAAAGCATTCTTGGGCCGAAAAAGAGACTTTACAAGAAGATTCTGAGTCTAATGAAACAGGGCGATTCCTTTTTTGAAATACTTAACAATAACAGAATGTGTAGTGCCGATTTGAGCATGATCTTGTCACTTGCGGATCAAATAGGCAATTTGGATCAAGTATTTACAAATAGTAATGAGTTTATTTCTGATAAAATCAAGGAACAGAATCTACTCAGAAGCAAAATTGCTTATCCAGTTGTTTTGATTCTAATGGTGATGGTCTTGCTTGTTTTTGTTTCCACGGTCTTGGTTCCACAATTTAAAGGTTTCTATGAGATATACAATGTTGCAACTCCAATTTTGATTAAACTACTTGAGACACGTTGGCTTTTTTTATATGGAGTGATTCTATTGATTAGTATTTTTTTAATAAAAATATCAGCGAAATATATTAATAAAAAATATCTATTGAAACTTCCATTTGTATCAAAAGGGATTAAGCTAAAATTTCAGAATATGCTATTTCGAATATTAAAGTATGCAAAGGTCTATGGAGTGCCAACAAATTTGTTGCTTGATCGGATGATTGATGTTGAAAGAAATGATTTGCACAAGTTTTATCTTTCAACATTATCGATACAGCTTAAGCAAGGGAAGGAAATTTCAGAAACACTAAAGCTACCCATTATTGAAGAACGATTTCAACGATTATTGGCTTTTGCACATGGACAGCAAAAGGAGAGCGAAATACTGGAGAAAATGATCATAGAAAACAAAGAATCCTATGAGGCGTATTATCGAACAATTATTGGAATTGCAAGTTTTCTAGCTATGTTATTTTCAGGTTTGTTAGTTTTTGTTATTGGCTATTTGATGATGAGTCCACTGCAGAATATTAGTAATATTTTGTAACTCACCCCAACCCCTCTATCCAGAAAGAGGGGCTATTTCATGCTTCGTATTTTCATTAAAAAACTAATTTTCCGCTGAAGAGAAATGAAATAATAGAGTAGCCAAGAGCTTTGTTTGTATAGTCATCTTTGATGACGATATTTCCTTCTGCGGTAAAAATAAATTTTTCAATTGTTCCATGACTTCTTTGGGCCATTGGAATTTCTAATTTTGCCAGCAGTTTGCCGCCAACAGTTAGGTTTTCTATTGGGACAACTTCCGTGACAATTGTTTCATCATCAGATTGATCTGTTTCTCGTTTTGCAAATTCATTTAATCCGTTACCAACGTTATACTGAGCATTAAATATTGCGGAAATAGAGCTTTTATATTTTGATTTATTATTTTCAACAGGTTTATATTCAATGTTAACGACATGTGCCCAACTGGTTTGTGCTATTGAGTTCTTGTGGTGTTGAATATTAGATTTGTTTGTTAATGTATAGCTCGCATTCATTTTTGGAAGAGGTGTTGCTTTTAATCCAATCCCAAGGCTATGGATGCTGATTGATTTTAGATTTGGTGTTGGCAAATAATCTTCATTAATGTGTTGATAACTGTAGTTAAGTAATAGAGAAAATGTGTCGGTTAACTTTCTGGAGGTGTTTAATTCAAGTGCAGCGGTGTTATTGTTAATAAATGTGAAGTAATTGCTTTTGAGAGCTGCTATGGAAATGTCATCAGAAGTTCTTCTCCACTGAAGTGTTTCACTATATTTAACAACAGGAGATAAGTCAAAATCGAATAATTTGTAGCTAGTCGTTGCGTCATATTTGTTAGCATTTCGTATTTTTAATCCCTTTCCATTTGCGGAATCTTTATAGTCGTCATATAAAAAGCTTATATTAAGCTTTACCGGTTGAGTTTTCGGAAAAAGAAGATTGCTTATGGTTTGTTCAATTTTGTTGGTACTTTTGTTATAAACTGTCGATTGATTTATTGATGTGATATTTGAAGTTGCAAGATATTCTGTAAGTTTTGAAGTTCCTTGAAGGTCGTAATTTAAATTATATTTTGTTTCAAGTAGATTTTCTAAATTGAAATTTATATATGTTTTTAAATTTTCCTTTGGATATGTCTGGTAAGATCGAATAATGTCAGTTGTTTTATTTTCAGTGGATCTAGAATAGTTTGTGTTAGCGGTATAGTCGACATCAAGATTTAGATTATTTATTGGTTTCCACGCAAATCCATATTTGGAGCTAGTTGTATAATTCTTTACTATTGTATAGATCGTGGTATTTTTTGGAATATTATTAATATTCAGTGAATTGTTAAATTTTCGAGAAATTGTTTTTAATTGTAGTGGTGTAATACTTTTTAATAGAGAGAAGCCACCAATACTAAACTCATTTGATTGGGATTCCTTTTTAATATTATCGTTGCTTGCTAGTGATTTTGCTTGACTATTTCCGAGTGATAAAGTCGTAATATTTAGAAATTTCCAAGATAAACGATTGGAGTAGTTATTGTTGCGATCTGATTTT
>Ga0075111_1000863_pt1 | contig 14113 bp, 16 predicted proteins | sample AntAceMetag02UKK_FD_69787 | JGI IMG/M metagenome (GOLD analysis project Ga0075111, IMG submission 69787) | Saline lake microbial communities from Ace Lake, Antarctica - Antarctic Ace Lake Metagenome 02UKK | ecosystem: Environmental > Aquatic > Non-marine Saline and Alkaline > Saline | place... | reverse complement strand
TGTATTCAGGGTCCCCCTATTTTTCCATCATTGGCTATTTTGACAATTATAAGGCTTTGCAGCTGGCCCTGGACAGGGGCAAGGCCATGGTCGCCATTGTGATCCCGTCCAATTTTGCCCGGAAAATTATTGCCCAAAAACCTGTCGCCATCCAGATAATAGGGGATGGCAGCGATGCCAACACCTCCCGGCTGGCCATGGGGTATGCCGCCACCGTGGCCATGATCTATTCATCGAATATCACCACCAAACGGCTCCAGCTTTCGGGTAGGGCAAATCTATTGCCCCCGGTGGAAATGGTCAGCCGGTCCTGGTACAACCCGGATTTGCGAAGCCAGAATGTGATTATCCCCGGGATCATCGCCATTGTCATGGTGGTGATTGCCGCCATGCTGACCTCTGTCACCATTGCAAAAGAATGGGAAACCGGCACCATGGAGCAGCTCATCGCAACCCCCTTGAAGGGCCCTGAGCTGATCATCGGCAAGGTGATCCCCTATTTTGTCATCGGCATGGCAGACGTGGCCATTGCCGTGGCCATGGGCAAATGGCTGTTTAATGTTCCCATTGTGGGAAATGCAGGCCTGCTATTTGCCATGGCCGCCATTTTTCTGACTGGAGCTCTTTTCTGGGGCATGTCTTTAAGCATTATCTTAAAATCCCAGGTGCTGGCCAACCAGATCGCCATTGTGTCCGGGTATCTTCCCACCCTGATCCTGAGCGGATTTGTCTTTGCCATTGAAAACATGCCCGGCCCCATCCAGTGCATCACCTATGTGGTGCCGGCCCGATATTTTATTGCCATTTTAAGGGGAATTTATCTGAAAGGCATCGGCCTTGAAATTCTCTGGCTGGATGCCTTGCTTCTCACCGTCTATGCCATTTTCATGGTCTTTTTGGCCCATCGTAAATTTAAATTTAAACTGGAATAAAAATGATCCACCGCCTCAAACAAATGCTGGTCAAAGAATTTTTGCAAATGCTTCGGGATTCCCGCATGCGCATGGTGATTTTCGGCATGCCCGTAATCCAGATGGTGATCATGGCCTTTGCCCTGACCACGGATGTGACCGACATTCGAACCGCAATTCTGGACATGGACAAAACCCCGGCTTCCCGGGAATTGATCCAAGACTTCACCGCCGGCGGCTATTTTCAGATTGTCCACGAGGCCGCATCCCAGCAGGAAATTTCCGATCTGCTGGACCAGGCCGTTGTCAGAGCCGTGATTTACATCCCCGCTAAGTTTGAACAAACCATCGCCAGGGGGGCAACTGCCAAGGTCCAGGTGTTGACGGACGGCACCGACTCCAATACCACGGCCATTGTCCAGGGATATGCCAACCGCATCATCCAGGACTTTGCCAATCGAAAACTTGCAACCCGGATGGAAAGCTTGGGAATCTCTCCCATACAGGCACCAGTGGACCCTGTGACCCGGGCCTGGTACAACGCCAACCAGGAGAGCAAATATTATTTCGTTCCTTCGCTTATTGCCGTGATGCTCTTTATTTTCAGCCTGCTGCTGACCAGCATCGCCATTGTCAAGGAAAAGGAAATCGGCACCATTGAGCAGGTCATGGTAACTCCCATCCGCAAAATTGAGTTTATCCTGGGAAAAACCCTTCCCTATATGATCACCGGCTACATCTCCATGACCATCATGCTGGTGGTGGCCTTCATGGTTTTCAACATCCAGGTCAAGGGAAGCCTTGTTCTGCTATACGGGCTTTCCGGCCTCTATCTGTTCGGAAACATGGGCATTGCGCTTTTGATCAGCGCCTCCGCATCCACCCAGCAACAGGCCATGCTCACCAGCTTTTTGATTTTAATGCCCTGTGTCATGCTGTCCGGGTTCATGTTTCCCATCAAAAATATGCCGGACCTGGTCCAGTATGCCACCTTCTTGAATCCCATGCGCTGGTATCTGGAAGTTCTTTGGGGGATAGTGATGAAAGGGGTGGGAATAAAGGTACTTTGGCCAGCCATTGCCGGTCAGGCAACACTGGCCATCGCCTTCATCGCTCTTGCCTGGGCCCGGTTCAGCAAAACCCTGTCCTAGACCAAATCAGATCAGATCAGGCATGCCTTTATTTTTCGATAAACCGATCATCTGATTTGAGTGTGGTCGCTTTTTTCTGGGCCGTTTCCAGCCAGCCCGTGGCGGTTACCGATCGTACATCAAACTTGGGAACATAGGGTTTTATATCGATGAGGGGGGTGTTGTTGAGAACATCAATGCCGCGAACAAAGACCTTGTTTTTGTCCCTTCCTGTAAGTTGCACAATGGATAACCCGATGGAATTGGGCCTTCTGGGGGCACGGGTGGAAAAAAGCCCTCTTTTTTGGGTGTCCAGAAACGGGGTTACCATCAGATCATACCCGGTTGATTGATGAAAATGATACAATAAAATAATATGGGAAAAGCCTTCTAAATCCTTCAAACCCTGTTCATATTCCGGATTGATCACAAGGGTCCCTTCTATGTCAAGGGCGCCTGAAGGCTGAATGGGCATACCTTTTAAATCACTGAACGGGGTTTTGATCACCCCGATGGGAGATATCTGCATCTTTAATTTTTTCCTTATACTTTCTTTATAATAGGGTGGTTTGATTTCTGCCGTTCTCCTTTGATGTATACAGGGCAGTGTCTGCCCTGGCGATATGTTCCGTCAGGATCTGGTCATCAGACAACCTGTTCTCCCTCTGGATATGGCCATAGGTATCATTAATTTTTTTAAAAAAATCGATGTCCCCCATGGCAATGCTTGCGGACAGAGAAGGTTTACGTTCAAGTCGTTTCAATACCCGGCCCAGCTCTTCTTTAATTTTTCGGGAATTGTAAAGCCCTGTGAGACCGTCATATTCTGCCTGCTGTTTAAATTGGGTCTTTAAAAAAAGGGTGCTCAAAAAATTGCACATAATCTCCACTGTACTGACCTCAAAATCCTTAACAGAAGATTCTTTGCCGAAAAAATCCCCGCTAAATAAATAGGCCCCGCCGCACTCCTGGGGAAAAAACACAAACCCAATAACATCACATCCCATTCCAGGTATATTGATACAAGAAACATTCTTGTTTAAAAAGGCATTGACCTCATTGATATACCGCTTGTCCCGGGAATCTAAAAACAGCCTTAGTTTCCTATTTTCCCTTAAATCCATCCGCAAATTTTCAGGATCCAGGTTATTTAAAAAACCAGATAATTTTCCCAGGCGGTTTAAGATGTTTTTTGCATCGGATTCATTTTTTTTCATGGAATTGCCTCCATCTCTTGGGAGTCAAATGCCTTTTGCCCCTCAAAATCCAAAATGATCACCCGGATCTGGATCTGTCCCCTGGCAAATTTTCCAGCATTTTCCTGGATTTTTTTCCCCACAAAGGTGAGCAATTCAAGATATTCAGGAAATATATACGAAAAGGCATGGCGGGCTGTATTGGCATTTTTTATGTCACAAACCAGGCGTTCATCTCCTGTGATCTCTCTTGCCCAAAGGGCTAGTTTGTTTAATGTCAGGTCTGACTTTGCCGCATGGGTGTGTTCAAATCCCAGGGACATTTTAACGGCCTTGCCAAAAAAAATAGTATAGATAATCTGTTGGCAGAAGGGTTTATTAAGGGCCTCATCAATGGCTGCCTTAAAAAAATCCCCGGTCTGTACAAAGGCTTCCTCACAAAAGTCGGGGAAAAACCCCATGGCAAACCGCTCACTCCGCCTTCCCGTGGTAAACACCAGGGTGTCAATATCTCTGGCAATTGCAACGGAGATGCTGGATCTGATGGTGGCAATATAGGCATCATGGGACATGGGTTTAACAATACCGGTGGTCCCGAGGATGGAGATACCCCCAAAAATTCCCAGACGGGCATTCAGGGTTTTTTTGGCCAGGAGCTCTCCCTTGGGCACAAAGATTTCAATGGTCACCGACCTGCCGGACAGGTTGTATTGATCCCATATCTCTTCCACCACATTCTGGATCATTTGTCTAGGACCTGAATTGATGGCCGGCTCCCCCACCTCAACTTCAAGGCCTGGTTTCGTGACCCTGCCCACCCCTTTGCCGCCCGTTATAATCACCGCAAGCTCCCTGGCCGGGGACAGGGTTACCGTTGCCCCGATCTCGGCCTTGTGGGTGATATCCGGGTCATCTCCGGCATCTTTAATCACTGAGGCCCGGCAACAGGTGTCTGATAATTTTAGAACTTGTTTTATGGGGATGCTCTTTTTTTCACCGGTTAAAAACGTAATGTCCACAGTGGAAACCTGGGAGATCACCAGGGCCAGCAGCGCTGCCTTTACCGATGCGGCAGCCGCCGCCCCTGTGGTAAACCCCTGTTTAAGAACTTTTGCAGCCATGGTGCTCCTTGTTCTTTGGTCCGGGTTGCCCTGGTATCGAACCTGTTTTCAGGGGACCCAGCCGGGTCTGTCGATAGTTGCCGCACCTGTCCACAAAGGTCTGTGCACACCCAGGGCTGCTGCCAAAATGCACATGGAGATAGGAACCAAGGGTGAGGTTCTTTTGATATCCCTTCAGAAAAATATTCTGACCCGCCCGTGAGGTTACCTGGTAGACATTCTTGACACCCGAATCTTCAGATGCGTTGTCGTTCAGGGAGGAATAATGAAATTCATGCCCCCTTATCACTGTCCCCTTTTGACCGATAATGGTATCGTGGGTCAGGGTAATTTCCCGATACCCCAGGGACCTGAGGCGCTTGGACATTTGAACGGAAAAATCAAAACAACCGGCCATCTCATATCGCTCTTTTTGGTCCATGGCCGATACCTGGCTGCACAAATACATGAAACCGCCGCACTCCCCGTATATGGGCATGCCTGAAAGGCTTAAATGCTTAATCTGGTCCAGAAGACCCGTCCTGGCGGACAGGGTTTTGGCAAACACCTCGGGGTATCCCCCCCCCAGATAAATCCCGTCAATCCCAGGGGGCAGTTGAGTGTCGGTTAAGGGTGAAAAAAAAACTATCTGTGCCCCGGCTTTTGTTAAACTATCAAGATTGTCCTGGTAATAGAAACAAAACGCCTTGTCCCTTGCCACAGCAATAACTGGTGCGTCCATTGCTACAGGTGCTTCTTTTGCTACAGACGCTTCTTTTGCTACAGGTGCAGCCGTTACTACAGGTGCAGCCACAGGCAGTCTTGCCATCAATGCGTCCATGTCCAGGTGCTCTTCCACCATGGAGATCAGGAGGGCGATCACTTCAGGGGATATGTCCAGCTCATCGGCGGTCATCAATCCCAGGTGCCGTTCAGGCATGACAATTTTTTCATTTTTGGGCATGAAACCCAGACAGGGAGTTGTGCAATTTTGCTCCACAGCATCCCGAAGGTATTCATAATGCCGTTGGCTGCCGGTCTGGCTAAAAATAACCCCGGCAATGGTTAGATCCGGATCAAAGGTTTCAAACCCCTTGACAATGGCAGCCGCACTCCTGGCCTTGCCCTTTGCACTGACAATGAGCAGGACGGGAAGGCCCAGCCATTTTGCCATCTGGGCGGTGGACCCCGTTTCCGTCAGGGCATCATACCCGTCAAACAGTCCCATGACCCCTTCCACCACGGCCATGTCCATTCCCTTTGAATTCTGAGCAAAAAGTCTTTGATTATAGGCCTTGGTCAACATCCAGGAGTCCAGGTTAACACTTGTTCGCCCGGCAATCTTACTGTGGTGGCCGGGATCTATAAAATCCGGTCCCACCTTAAAAGGGGCCACCTGTATCCCCTTTGCCCTTAAATAGGCGAGAATGGCCAGGCAAATGGTTGTTTTTCCGGTTCCGCTGCCCGTGGCAGCAATGACAAAGCCTTTAATGGGAACCTCCCGTAACAATAAAAGATTACTTTTGTGCAAAGGCCATGATGGCCAGGGCATTGACTATACTGGCCGCAATATTGGACCCGCCCTTTCTGCCCTTGTTAGTGATATAGGGCAATTCAAGGCCCAGAAGTTCATCCTTGGATTCGGCCGCATTGACAAAGCCCACGGGAAACCCGATGATCAATGCGGGGTTTACCTTTTTTTCCCGGATCAACTCCATGAGCCGCAAAAGGGCTGTGGGGGCGTTGCCCACCACATAAATCCCGCCTTCCATCCTGTCTGCAGCCATGTCCACGGCAGCCAGAGCACGGGTGGTGCCTGCCTTTTTTGCCTGGATTGCCACGGCCTCATCGGCAATCAGACAGGAGACCTGACCGCCAAATTCATGGATCTCTCGTTTTCGAATCCCCACCCGGGCCATGTTGGTGTCGGTGATGATATTTTTCCCCTGTAAAATGGCCTGGATTCCGGCGTCGATAGGGTTCACTCCCCCTTTATAAAACCGGATGGTCTCGATATAATCAAAATCGGCCGAGGTGTGGATCATCCGCCTGACCACGGGCCATTCTCGTTCATCAAACCCATGTTCCCCGGCTTCTGCTTCTATGGTCTGAAAACTTTTATCTTCAATTTCCTGTGGTTTCATTTTATTTCCCTGCTGTTTATGTTGAACACCAAAATATTCCGATTAAATTACCATTTTTTGATTCACCTTGGCAACCGGCTATAAAAATATCTATCAATACTTTTGTATGGTACTTGACACTTGAACCGGAAAAACAAGGATATTTAAAAAGCAGCTGATCGGTGAGGGTGGCTTAGCGTCCACCGGCCTTACCCATGAAAATTTTTCCCAGCATGGCGGCACCCATAATGACACCCATGCCAGCCAGGACCTGGGCAGAAACTGGCCTGCCGTGGACCAGACTGACCAGAAGAACTGCCAGGGGCGGGGTCAGATAAGAGAGGTAGCCGATGATGGTAATATTGCCGGCGTTCAGGGCGCTGTTCCAGAAAAAAAAGGATAGCCCCAGGGGCACACATCCCAGATAGATGGCTGAAAACAGGGCTTGTCTACCGGGCAGGGCTGTCCCCGGTTCCATCCAGAAGAGAATGAGGGAGATCAAGGCGGCATAAATAGTAAAGGTGGTCATGGGATTTTTTTTAAGTTTCATCAGCGGCAGGATCACGCTGAAACTGCTCCAGATCAGGCCGCAGGCCAGGGCCAGACCGTATCCCAAGAGGTGATCGGACTCAAATGCCAAGCTTTTTCCCGCGGCAATGACCATGGCGGCTCCGGCCAATCCCAGGACGGCTGTGGCCAGGATGGCCGGGGAAAGGCGTCTGAAGGTGATAAGGGAGGAAAAAACAACGATCCAGAAGGACCAGGTGGTGGCCAGGATAGTGCCTTCAGCCATGGGGGCCATGTCCATGGTTTTATAGTAAAAAAAATGATAGAAAAATATTCCCCAAATACCCAGAAGGCTGGCCCGGATACCGGGGAAATACAGGGCAAATGAACGGGTGACAAGGACATCTCTGGCGTACAGGAAAAGGGCTGCGCTGGTAAAACTCAGGGCCATAAGGGCTGGAACTCCCAGGCCGGTGAGGCCGGATCCGATGGCGGCCGGAAGGCTGGCCCAGCAGAGTACGGCGCCCATGGCATAGATATAAGGCATGGTGGTTCTCCTTGATAATTTCTCTTGGTTTGGCATCCTAACCCCCGATCCCTGTTCCTGTCTTGAATAAAATTGAAACCCTTTTTCCCCGTTTTTTACATATTTACTTTTCTTCTGGGAAAAAAATCTGATATGAATTTAAGCTTATCATATTTTTTTAATAAGGAGTCTGGTTTTGGAAGAAAACAATATCATTCGGTTCGCCACCCGCATGGAACAATTACCCCCCTATTTATTCGGCATGATCAATAAAATGAAAATGGAGAAACGGAGAAACGGGGATGATGTCATTGACCTTGGCATGGGAAACCCCATGGACCCAACGCCAGCAGCTGTTATAGAAAAACTGGTGGAAGTGGCAAAGGATCCCAAAGCCAGCAGGTATCCCGAAAGCTCGGGCATGCCCCATTTAAAACTTGAAATCGCAAAATATTATAAACGCCATTATGATATTGACCTGGATGCAGAAAAGGAAACTTATTTCACCATTGGATCCAAAGAAGGGATCTCCCATCTTTGCCTGGCCATAATGGGACCGGGAGATTCGGTTCTGGTGCCAGCACCGGCCTTTCCCGTCCATATTTATGCGGCTGTCATTGCCGGAGCCACAGTCATGAAAATTCCCATTGCCCCGGAAAAAAGCTTTTTGGACCGGATCATCAATGTTTGCGAATCCTGTTATCCCAAACCCAGAGTATTGCTGCTCAATTATCCCCATAACCCAACAGGCGTTGTTACGGACCTGAATTTTTTCAAGGAAGTGGTCAAACTGGCCAAACGATTTAAATTCATGGTCATCAATGATTTTGCCTATTCCAAAATCTGCTTTGACGGATACAAGGCACCCAGTTTCCTGGAAGCTCCAGGCGCCAAAGATGTGGGGGTTGAGTTTGGGTCCTTTTCCAAATCCTATAACATGGCCGGATGGCGAATCGGGTATTGCGTGGGCAACGAGCAAATGGTCCAGGCCCTGGGCAAAATCAAAGGATATTTTGACTATGGTATTTTCTCCGCCATCCAGGTGGCAGGGATTATTGCCCTGAGGGATTGTGACGACACCATCACCGAATTATGCCAAACCTATGAAACCCGCAGGGATGTCTTGTGCGCAAGCCTTGAACGTATGGGATGGGAGATTACAAAACCCAAGGCCGGCATGTTTGTCTGGGCCAAAATACCCGCGCCCTTTGACAAAATGGGATCCATGCAGTTTGCCATTGAGATGATGAACCGGGCCAATGTGGCAGTAGCCCCTGGAACCGGATTCAGCGATGAAGGAGAAGGCTATCTTCGCCTGGCCCTGGTGGAAAACGAAGAGCGATTAAAACAGGCCGCCCGTCAGATGAAAAAGGCCATGGAGGCCATGACCCCCTGATCTGCCTTACCCTGGCACAAGGCTTTCCTTTATTTTTTATTTTGGAAAACCCCCTGCCAGGGTTCTGACAACAAAATTGTGGACCCTGTTTTGCCAGCAACAGGTCAATATCGACATTGTTCGCCCGATCAAAGCGCAAAAAGCTCTTGCAGGCAACTGATAATTTTGATTTGTGTACTTTTTGAAATTGAACCAAGCTTCTGAACCAATCTTGATTTATCAACAGCTCTCATTTGGTCTAATAGAATTAATCCCTTTTTTCCCTGAAAAGTACATTGAATTCTGGTAGGAAAATGAAACCCTTTGGATGTCATTGGAGCAACAATTGCTATTTTTAAAGAAGACATTTCATCTGGTGAAATCACGACACATGGTCTTGTTTTTCTGATTTCTGAACCTTTCACTGGGTCTAATTGTACGAACCAAATATCAAATCTGCTGATAACGGATTTTACCATTTCCATTCCTCAGTATCGATTAAAGGAGCATCCAACCACTCATTATCGGAGTAATCTGGTTCTTGAGATTGAATGGCTTTGTCGAATTGTTGCTTCCAGCCTTGTCTCGGTTTCTTTACAGGTTGGATTAAAAGGCCATCGTCGACAACTTTGAATTCCAATTCTTTATCACTGAGTTGGGCTTGTTCAATTATCGCTTTGGGTATTCGAACACCTTGTGAATTTCCAATTCTAATGAGTGTTGTCATAAAACCCTCCTTTATGAAAAATGTAATTACATTATAATCACACAGAAAAGGGATGTCAATTTTCAATACGTTTTTCTCTATCGTGGGTGAACCCTATCGGTAGTGGGTATTCAACACCTGGGGATTCATTTTCTTTCTTACAGGAAAATTAGAGACTTTACAATAATCGAAAAAATGTTCTATCTTGAGAATAACGTGCAAAAAACCTTTTGTTCAATATAAAACTATACCACTTATTTGTTTGACATCTTAAATAATAACGGAAATGTTGCGGTTAACGGCGTTTCTTTTTCCTTAGGCCGGGGAACCTGTTTCGGGCTTTTGGGGCCTTGCCCTGTTGAATGATCCGGATCTGCTGTTTCTGGATGAACCTTCCACAGGGCTTGACCCCCAGGCACGCCAGCATGTGTGGGGAATTATCGACAAAGCAAAGCAGCAAAATAAAACCGTGATTTTAACCACCCACTACATGGAAGAGGCGCAATATCTGTGCGATGAGGTGGCCATCATGGATCAGGGGAAAATCATCGTACAGGGATCTCCAAAGGAGTTGATAAAAGAGCATTGCAAAGGAATGGATACTGCCCTGCAACATCTGGAAACCGTTTTTTTGAAATTGACCGGAAAGTGTTTAAGAGATTGAAAATATGAAATTAAAGCGAATCTGGAGGCTCTTTGTTGCCAGAAATTATGAATTTGTCAGGGACAAGTCAGGGTTTGGCTAGAATATTCTCTTTCCTTTTTTAATTGTTGCAGGGTTTGGAATGATTTTCAGTTCAGACACCCGATCGGAATATAAAATAGGTGTGTTCCCGGTACAACCTGAAAACATAATCATTCAGCAGCTTGAAATTCCTGAAAAGCTCAAAACCTATAAATATATCAAGTTTGTCCCTTTTGCAGACTTTGAACAGGGGCTGGACCGGCTGCGCCATCACAAGATAGACATCCTTTTAAAAAACAGCCGCGCAACACCCAGCTATTGGATCAGTGATACCTCTCCCAAAGGATATTTAATGGAAAAGGTTGTTAAGGAATCCATGATCCCGGAAGAGGTGTTCAAGGGCAAAATCAAAAAAGAGGAGATCAAAGGTAAACAGATACGGTACCTTGATTGGCTTTTCCCCGGTATTCTGGGGATGAATATCATGTTTTCATCATTGTTCGGTGTGGGATATATCATTGTTCGATACCGGCGGTCCGGGGTGCTCAAACGGTTGAAAGCCACTCCTGTGACGCCCTTTGAATACCTGACCGCCAACTGGTGTCCAGGGTGGTGATTCTTTTGTCTACCTCCTTTCTGGTATGGGCAGGATGTGACCTGCTGTTTTCATTTCAGATGCAGGGGTCCTATTTTGATGCAGCCGTTGTTTTTCTTGTGGGCACTATCAGCCTTATATCCCTTGGATTGATCCTTGCCTGCCGCGGTACAAATGAAGAACTGACCAATGGTGTTATCAATTTGATCTGCTGGCCCATGATGTTTCTTTCAGAGGTCTGATTTTCTTTGGAAGGGTCGGCCCAATGGGTTAAAAACCTTGCCCAGCTTTTTCCCCTCACCCATTTTCTTAAAGCCCTGCGCCTCATCATTAATGACGGTGCCACCCTTTCCCAGGTCTCCTCTGAAATCATGATTCTTTCGGTCATGAGCCTGATATGCCTGGGCATCGGTTCCTGGTTCTTTTCCTGGACCCGGTAGACGGGGAAAGAAAAGATCCTGGATAGTAGCGTCAAGGACAGGCGCGGTGGCAAATTAGCTCCGTTTCCTGTCCCTGCTCATCAAACCCTGTAAAGATTTTGTATAACCGCATTTTCTTATACCTGAACTCTGGTGCTAAGTTCAATGACAAATTATACTTGACTTGAACCCGGTATTCTCATAAAAAATGAATTAGGTCGCACCCCGTTCAATCTGCTCACATTTCATATTTGCTGAATCTGTTCTGGTATTCCCATCTGTTTTAGCCCTTAATTTCACCAGAGAATAAGGAAACATCCATGGATCAGGACAAAAATATTTCTTTACCGGAACCGCCCGATAATGCCTTTACCATCCGGTGCCCGAGACTGGGCCACCAAATCAATTACCCCTATTGCCGGTCTGAAAACAATGGGATTCCCTGCTTTAAAACCCTTGACTGCTGGTACCATCATTTTGATGTACGGGCCTATCTTGCGGCCCAGTTAACCCAGGACGAATTTAAACGGGCATTTGAGAACAAAACCGCTCCTAAAATTTTATCTCTGCTGGATCTGATTGAACAGGCCAAACAGAATAAAGAAGGATCCGATTGATTTATCTGAAACAGGTCAATATCCATTCGGAAAAATTTCCCGTCCGGGATGCCTATCCCTTTAAACTAAAAATATTGCACCGTACAAAAAAAATGACGTTCAACAACGGCATCACCCTTTTCATCGGTGAAAACGGTACGGGCAAATCCACCCTGCTCAAAGCCCTTGCCAATCGATGCGGGGTTCACATCTGGCAGAATGAATTCAATTTAAGGGTGGAAGAAAACCCCCATGAAGAGGACCTGTATAAACATATTTCCGTTCAATGGAACCAGGGTCCGGTTCCTGGATCATACTTTGGCTCCCAGATTTTTTCCCATTTTGCGAAGAACCTTGAAGAATGGGCCCTCAATGATCCGGCCATGCTCGACTATTTTGGCGGAAAATCCCTGATTACCCAATCCCACGGCCAGTCTCTCATGTCCTACTTTAAGTCAAGATATACCAGAAAAGGCTTATATTTCCTGGATGAACCGGAAACCGCCCTGTCCCCTTCCTCCTTGATTGATCTGTTAAATCTGCTGATCAACATAAACCAGAGGGGTCATGCCCAGTTCATCATCGCCACCCATTCCCCCTTCCTCATGGCCTGCCCGGATGCATTGATTTATACCTTTGACCAAAAAGCCATTGAACCCATCTCCTATCGCAACACCCAGCACTATACCCTCTATAAACGATTCATGGAAAACCCGGATAAGTTCATGGAGGGCTCCTCCGGATGAGCGGCCTGAGCATAAAGTCCGCCGCCGCTGAAGACACGCGCCTGAACACCGTCAGTGTGCCGGGCAATTTTCACCCGGTTTTTTTAACGGCCCAAAGTTATGTAAAAAATTATTTCAAACAAATGGATCTGGAACCCGAAAAAGGACGGATAACCGTTTCCGGCGAGCGGTATATCCTGGTTCGGGCGGCATCCTTGTCAAAGGAATTCTTTGATATGATGACCCTCCTGTATCGAGACCGGGGTGAACGAGAGGCCAGAACCCTAGCCTTTAATTTTCTGTTTGATATTGCCCATTCCATTGGACAGGCCGATGCAAAAAGTTTCTTTTTAAAAACGAAGGTGGAGGATCCCATTGAACGACTGTCGGCAGGCCCCATTCATTTTGCCTATTCAGGGTGGGCTTCAGTAAAAATCCACCCCTTGTCCAGGCCCACCCCGGATGAAGATTTTTATCTGATTTATGACCATCCCTATTCATTTGAAGCCCAGGCATGGATGGAAAAAGAAGAAAAAGCCGATTTTCCGGTCTGTGTGATGAATGCCGGTTATTCTTCGGGCTGGTGTGAGGAGAGCTTTGGCGTCTCCCTTGTGACCGCCGAAATCCAATGCCGGGCAAAAGGGGATCCCCACTGCCGGTTCATCATGGCCCATCCATCCAGGATCAAGGAATATATCAGTGGATACGGTAAAAAAGCCTATCTTCAATACGAGTATTACAAAAAAATTGACATCCCAGAATTTTTCCAGCGGAAACGGCTTGAAGACGAATTGAGAACCCATAAAACCCTTCTTGAGGAGCTGGTCGAAAAACGAACCGACACCCTGACCCGGACCAACCAACAGCTTGAAGAAGCCAATATCGCCTTGAAAGTGGTCCTGAACCAGATGGAACAAAAGGAAAAAAATGATCGGGAAAACTTTTTGACCAACATCCGGCAATCCATCCTTCCCTATCTGACTGAGCTGGCCCAAACCAATCCAAGCCACGGCCAGCAGGTGCTTCTGGATCGCCTTGAAAAAAACATCGGTCAGATTACCTCTCCTTTGATCGGCAAACTCTCCTCGAAGTACCTGAACCTCACTCCCATGGAAATCAAGGTGGCCACCCTGGTGAAAGACGGCATTGTGAACAAGGATATTGCCCAGATTCTCAAGGTCTCTTTAAACACCATTACCTCTCACCGGTATAAAATACGGACCAAACTGGCCCTGAAACATAAAAATATCAACCTGCGCTCCTACCTGCTCTCCCTGGAAAACGCATGAGAAGGCCGGCAAAGACAGACCCCACTGCCATAAAATACTGGTGGTTTTTTATCACCATTTTATCACTATTTTTACAACATTGACCCGGGCGGTTTAATGTTTCTATACACAGTGTCAGGCGTTTTTTATTAATTTCCATTAATAAAGGAGGACTATCATGAAAAAAATACTGGTCAGTGATCCCCTCTCAAATGTCGGCATTGAAATATTTCAAAACACCCCGGGGTTTG
>Ga0075111_1000861_pt1 | contig 14145 bp, 5 predicted proteins | sample AntAceMetag02UKK_FD_69787 | JGI IMG/M metagenome (GOLD analysis project Ga0075111, IMG submission 69787) | Saline lake microbial communities from Ace Lake, Antarctica - Antarctic Ace Lake Metagenome 02UKK | ecosystem: Environmental > Aquatic > Non-marine Saline and Alkaline > Saline | place... | reverse complement strand
CTTCCACCGTGACCTCTTTGGCGCCCATAAGATAGGGGCCGATGATTGTTTCATAGCTATGACCTGTATCATCATAAAAAATGGTAAAATGCTGTTCCATAAGTTCTTGATTTGCTTTGGCATTTTTCGTATCAAGTTCCATAGCAGGTGGAGGCACAGCCGCTGGCATTTCAGATTCCTTGGTTTCAGAGGTCTCGTGATGAACCTCTTTTTTTTCTGGTGTCTCCAAAGGATCAACTTGTATTTCCAAATCAAGACTTTTTCGAATGGGTTGCTGGGTTGCCTTGGCTTCCTTTGATTCGGGACAAAAAACAATTATTTCATTCCCCTCAGCATTAAAAAATGACAAATCCACATTTGCAAACTCATCATCGGGTTTTCGTTTGTTCATCTGTTCTTTGACCCGGCGCCGGGCCTCAACCGCATAGGCCACGTATTCATCAAACTCTTCATCGGTCGGTCTGTCAATGGGGTGCAATATTTTTAAAAATGCACACACGGTTTTCTTAATGCCGATTTCATCCCGTCCTTCGATTGATTTGCCTAAGCGGACACGGCTGGTGACTTCTTCATATTTATTGACGTGTTTTAATTGGTAATGAAATGCTTCGGCCAGATAATCGGTGATAAATCCATAATTGTTCGTTAAATATTCAGTGGTGTTTTTGGGTATTTCCCAGCCCGGAAGATAACAGGCAAAACGGTCCATGATGGCCAGGTCAAATTCCTTTGGCAGGGGTAAAAAAAGATCATAATCGCTGGACCGGACAATTTGCGCGATGGAGTGATCAATATTTCCGACAAAGGCCATACTGGCATCGGCGATCACTTCCACCCCCCTGGAAAACCTTCCATTGGCCATATAGTCTTTCATGATTTGGACGGTGTCAGGATCTTTGATCTTGATCCCTGCCACCTCGTCAAAGGCTACGGTATCCCAAAATCCGACCAGGCCCATTCTTTTCCGGGCATTATTATAAAAAAGAACGGCTTTGGTGGACTGCCCACCGCTTATCAATGTGGAATAGGGTGAAAATTCACTGAAAAAATAGGATTTCCCCGTGCCCCGGGGACCCAGCTCTATAAAATTAAAATTGGCTTCCACCAGGGGCGCCAGGCGGGCTATGTAATGAAATTTTTGCCGGTTGGATAATTTTGATGGCTCCAGGCCAACGGATCTTAAAATAATATTCAACCATTCGCTACGGGAGAACCCTTTTCGGCTTTCACCATACCGGTTGTAATCAAACCTGCTCAATTGAATAGGGCGTAGCGCATCAATCAAAAAGGCATGGTTGTCTTCATCAAATTCATTGTAAGCAATGGTGACTTCAGCCCAGATGCCGCCTTCCAGCAACCGTTCATTGTCCCGGTAAAATTGTTCCCCAATTGCAATCCTCTGGGAATTAAAATTCTCAAGGGAGGCCCAATGGCGTTTTTCTTTTTCAACATACCGCACATGGACCTTGTCGATAAATCTATGTTTGCCGTTGGTGGCAACCTTGGATTGGGCTGCATTGGCTTCATCGGGCCGGACATAGTTTTCCTGGAGTGTTGCCAATACCGCTTCCATGCCAGCCTGAATCTCTGCAGGCTCATCGCTGGCACAATAGCGGGCCAATAAAAATTCCAGAACAAAAGTAGGCACGTTGGTCCCTTTTTTAATTCGATGGAGAAGGTCTTTGCGAACCACCCGGCCATCAAAGGCAGCAATTAATTTTTTGTCTAATTTATCCATAATCTACACCAGATAATCTGTTTTTAATTCCAATTTACAATAAACGGTAAAGGTAGAGGGGTCCATGACTTTAACCACAAAACTTCCTTCAAAATCTTCCTGCATTCTCAAGGTAACCTGGATGATATCTCCTGGTATAAGCGAGACGGTTCCGGTGGCCGGATTGACCACGCCTCCGGCCTTGGCTTCACCCACCACTTCGCCTCGTTTGTCATGGGCCTCAATGAGCAGCTCAATATCGTTCTTTTCCGGGAATAACCCCATCTGCTTGTCTTCGGAAGAAAGATTCACCACGGGCAGGCGGGTGGTGATATATTTGGCGCCATTTTTATAGATCAGGCTTAATTTAGGCTTTTTGGGCGCCGGTGTATTTTTACCGAGGCGTATGGCAATGACAGGCACAATACATTCCTGAAGGGATGCACCGCCATGGAAGTACAATTCCCCGGCCCGGTATGGAACCAGTCCCCGGGGGCCACCCACCTGATTAAAATCCCCCCGAATTCCCAACTGGGCGGCTGGCAGAACAAAATTAACCGTGTCAGAAGGACCGTCACCCAAAACCAGGCGATTATGACTAAACAGCCAATCTCCTGTAGGCTTTGCACAGACATCCCCTGCCTGGGTCTGCATATTTAAGAAAAAACCATGATCCGTTACAATGACAACTTCATTGAATCCAAGGTTTTTTAATTTGTGTATCCCCACACGGATCCGCTTGAGTGTATCATGGATAAATCTTAGGGCGGTTTCCGGTGCGGTTTCCAAATGGGTATCTATTTCAGTCCCCCTCAACACCAGAAGATGGGTCTCGTTGGATAATTTTTTTCTGGTTCTGACAAAATCGGCCAGGGTCATTTCCTGGAACCTGGGCCCATATTTTTTTTTAAGGACATCCATTCTTTGCTTTACGGTTGCCACTTCTAAACCATCCAGTACCGGTACAATTTTATCCTCTTTTTTTGTTAAGGACAGATGGGCGCCTGCCCCGGGTAACAAGCTTGCCATTCCCACGGTGGTGACGCTGGGCAAATGGGCGACCGCCGAGTACAATTGAACCACATCCTCTTCGGATAGTTGTTTTTCAAGGGCAACCCCCAGCTCATATCTCAAGGAATCAATCATGAAATACGCAATTTTATAACCGCTTTCCTGTAGTTTAGGGGCAACATGGGTATCAAACACATCCGAGTTGGACAATCTTCCCAAGGGGGGCCAGCTGCTCTTTTCCAGGTGACGGACAAATAAATCCTGGACCCGGGAGGAAATTTTGCGATAGGCGTTTCTGGCTTTTTCAATCATCTCAGACATCATGGCATGGGCATCCATGATGTCTGAAGCCGATTGTTCAAATTCCCGTTGAAGCCGATCCACTTCACGCAGACGACCCAGATAAAAATCAATGAGGTCCTCCATACGGCTGGAATGATCCGGCAATTGTCTCGCACAGTCCTCACATGCCTCACACAGGGAAAGGGCCGCCCCCACCAAGCCCCAACTGGCCTGGCGTTCACCAACCCCGGTCCACACGGTATCTGTGTGTTTGTGTAAAATATATCGAACCGTATCCGTATCATCCTTTTTGAACGCATCCATTCCCTGCCTTAAAAAAGATTTTTCTTCAAAGGGAAAGGTATCGCGCACCCCAAAATCATTCAGGGATTTGCAATGGGAGGGCAGGTCCAATTCTTTTTCAATGGTTTGGGCTCTTTCAATATAAAAGGCCTGGGTGCGTTTATCATTGCGGAGCCTTTCGCAAAGATCTTCAATGACCGGTTGTGCCGCATCATTGGCCCGGGGCACATTGGCCAGGGTTTCGGGTAAGGCCGGGGGAAGGTCAAACACAAATTCACTGAACAGCAAAAACCGCCACAGTTCATCTGCAATGGAAGACCAGGTTTTACCCCGGGTAATCAATTTTAACCCCAGACATATGGAAAACAGCTCTTTTGCCTCTGATATCCAGCCCTCCTGGGTTTCCAACCTTATTTTTTGTGGGTCAGTGGGAGAAAGCAGGGCAAACAATATATCACTGGCAGAATCCGCCTTTAAGGTCACCTGGAGATTGGGCCATCCTTTGCCGGCCCCCACCGCGTCAATTACGGCAAAGGACGGGGTCGGGGTTTCACTGAAAATCCGCCGGATCTCCGTGCCATGGTCCGGCTTTGCCTTAAGGCAGATATGCAGGTATTCATCCCCGACACCATCCGGAAACCGATTGCCGCACACCGAATACAGGGCAAAGGGATCCTTCTGCTTTTCTTCTTCTGTTTCAGGTAATTTGGCCGGTACATAGACCAGAAGACCCTTTAATTCGCCATTCGTGGTTCCCAGTTGTTTCAAGTTTTTTAATGCTGTTTCCCGGCTTAAAATACTGCTGTCGCTGGCATCAACCACTGCCAGGTTCTGGGTTTCCATTTCAAGGCAAAGAGAGTTAAAAAGCATGTCCGGATCATAAACAACCAGCACTTCCTTTTTTTTAAGACGGGGCAAGATTATTTGATTCTGGATATAATTTTTAATGTTCATTCAATTTTCTCCGGATGTCCGGTTTATGTCCGGTTATGTCCTATTTATACAAGCCTTTTCTTTGCCAACAAATAAATATTATTCTTATGATTTCAATGAGTTAAAATATTTTTTTCTTCTGTTTTGTTCTTATCAATACATGCATCAATAGCCGGTTTATGTCCGGTTGGTTCGTTGATAACGGGTACCGGCTCCTTTTCCTATTCGATGGATCAACGCTAAATCCTCCAATTCCTTCAAGTCTCTCCGGGCTTGCCTTTCGGAGATATCCGGTGCAAATTGCTTCTGATATTCACCAGGCTTTATTTCATCGCCTGGTAAAAGTGCCTTTATCAACGCATTTTGTCGTTGATTCAATCTGATTTCATCACTGCTTGATGCTTTTGCTGAATATAGAATCAGCGTCACGCCTGAAGGTTTATCCAGCCATTTGGGTGCAGGCAATCCTTCCGCTTTGCACGCATTTAAAATTTTCTGGGTCCCGCGGCCGATTCGTTCCATCAACCCCCGGATATAGAGCAAATGTGCAATATCCGGATTTGTCGGTAGTGAAGGATGGTTTTTTCGCAAATCACTGGGTTTTAGACCGTCAGGTAAACGTCCAGAATTCCATATTTCTATCCGGGAAGGATAAATCCCAACAGAGATGCCACCTGAGAATGAAGCATAATCCCTATGGGCAAATGCATTTACAAGGCCTTCGCGTAACGCATGCATGGGATATTCTGATTTGTCCTGCCGACGAATCCGATCTTTTTCAAAATGTGCAGTCACTGCTACATTTCGCTTTATGAAATCAATGACTTTATTGAGAACTTGCAAAAGCGGTCCTTGGAACACCTGATCATCAATATATTTATCTGACCCTTTATCTTCAGCAAATCGGGTGGTCCGAACCCGGACTTGTGGATGGCGTACTGCCGGATTTTTTGCAAAAAGTACATCTGCAGCCTGTGTGAACTTACCGGTTCGACATACACTCAACTCTTCTAATATGGCGATTGTATTATTTGGATTTGGAAAAATAAAACGTCCGGTTTCAGAAGCTTCCTTTGAGGTCTTAAAAATCTCATCGCTATCAAAATCTTCTTCTTCAAGGGCCATTGCAGGACGACGTTCCCAGCGTTGTGTTTCCACTGATCTGGATTGGACCATTTTCCTGAGGGTTTCAGAATCAGCCGTTCGCGTCATCGATTGTTGTCGTATATAAATGGCGCCTTCATAAACATAGGGTCTGTCTTTTCCTTGGGGCACCTCAATTGTTATAATAGATTTATCATTTTCTTCATCCACATTAACGGAAAAAAGAGCTTTGGGTGAAATTTTCCCGTTAAGAAACACTTGAAGTTTTTCTATAGTATCTTCTTGTGCATTTATTCCAATAATTTTACCCTTATCATCGACACCGCAAAAAATTGTCCCGCCTTTTGTATTGAGAAATGAACAGACCGTCTTTGCGATTGTGTCCATGTTTTTGACGAAGCGTTTAAATTCGGTACCAATACCTTCGCCTTTTTTTATCTGTTGTTTGATGGTATCGGGAATCACAATTTCACCTCCTTTGCCATCTGTTTTTGAACCAGGGAAATATCTTCAAGCTGCTCTTTGAGAAAGCTTTCCACCTCCTGGTAGCGATAAAACTGAGAAGTTGCAAAAAGTTGTGCGTCTTCCGCAGTTACAAATTTTTGTACCCAGTTACCGGTTCGATCTGTTAATTGGACATCATGCCTTATGGCGGCTTCATACATATCGATGACGCGCAGATCATCGATAACGTTGTTGTTGGCAAGGTTTAATTTTGAACGTTCTTTTGCTGACTTATGTCCCAGGTTCCCCAATAGGGTGCGTGCAAAAACGACGTGGTCATGGACCAGAATCCAACGTGGTTTATTTATTTTGATTGCTTTTAATAATTCCTGATGGGTGATCGATAGTGTTTTTTTGCCTTCTTTACCGCTGCCATATTGAGTGGTTATAATCCCAAGGAAAAGATCACATTTTTCAACTGCATCCAGGCAATTTTCAAATGCCGTTTTAGTCGGCAAAACAGGAACCGTTCCCTTGTGTGACATCCAAACCTCATATCCAAAGTTTGTCAAAATGGCATACACACGATCAAGCAACTCTTCAATTCCATAGACAGTGGATGAAACCATCACAACCAGTGATTTTCTTTTTTTTGCCATTTAAATCGTATCTCCGGTTTTTTCCTTGGTTATCGTTTTTAACTCAGGTTCGGTCAGATCCTTTGGGACCCACTTGTATTTGGGGTTTCCCTGGCGGTCACACCCGGTTTCCTCCTCTTCCCAGAGGTCTTCTTCCAAATCATGGGCAATGGCATAGCTGCGGTCTTTGTGGCTGGCCCGGATCACCCGGTCCGGCCATATGGAACAGGCAAGATGGGCCCAATCATAGTCCCCTTTTTCAAGCTTGGTCCAGGCTTGTTTTAAATTTTTCTGCCAGGGCTTGTGCAAAAACAATTTCCACAAAGGGGCCGCCGTGATCACCACCCCGTCATTGAGGTCGGGTTTCCAAAATTGGGCAATGCGCAGGAGTTCATCCTTAAAATCCGTCAGTTCCAACACCAGATTGGAAAGCGTTTCCAACTCTTTTTCCTCAGTGGCTGACCGTCCTGTCTTTTTGCGCAGACTGTCCATGGTGGCGGACATTGCTTCAAGTTTGGGCGCCACAAAATTGTTGACACAGGTGTAGAGGGTCTGGTCGGTCAGGCGGTGATAATACAGCCAGAGGGTATAAGATCCTGAAGGGGTGGACAGGGGCCAGTAAATGGGGGCTTGGCGACGGCTCTTGGAATAGCGCTTGAGATGATCGGCAAAGAATTTGGCCGGTTTTGAGAAATAGTCTCTTAAGCCTCCTGTATTCAGGATCTCGCAGGCCTCCTGCTCAATATCGCCTGCCGTTTCCTTCCAGATCACTTCCATGGCCTCCCGGATTCGGGTGACAATATCCTCGGGGTGGCCTTCGTCATCCACTATGATGCCGGACCAGGTGATTCGAAGGGGATAGTCATCGGGGATGTCATCGGGTCCGGCCGGCAGACCGGAGGTGTTTTGGAGCATTCCTGGGGGGCAGACTGGGAGGGGGGCAAAGGGATCGGGTAATTCAGGGGGGACTTTTTCTTCATTTGCATAATTTATTTCCCAGCGACCAAACGTAATGCCTAAAAGATATTGCAGCACAGTCTCACTTTTTTTCTGAATAATAGGCAACTGAATTTCATCTATCTTTTTCCATGAGTCACAAATCGCTTTTGGATTTGTTTTTAAAATATGACACATCAAATCAATCTGCCTATTTATAAAGTAACTTTTTTTTGTGATACTTCTATTGATTAGTGTAGATGATTTTATAGCTTCTTCTATTAATCCAGAAGTATTTAAATTTAGTAGTGGTAAAATTTCGTTAGAGACATCTTTATACTCATACTGACTAGGGTGCTTTCCATAAATGGTACGAAGAACGGGCTCAATTTTCTTGTTTAACCCATACGCTTCAAATGAGTGCTCTTCAAATTTGTTGAGAATTTCATATAATTCATATTGCTTTTCAAGCCACTCGCTCTGCTCGTTTTTGCAACCATTTTTTATTGATGATGACGTAAAAACAGATTGTAATGTGGTAAAATAACGAGAGGTCTCAGTATCATTATCTTCAGATCTGAAGTACTCTATTGCTTTCAAACTCAGCTTGCTTAATTTTTCTTTTGTATCATCATCCAAAATTGGCAAAGGAATTAAATTTATAGTTCCTGCCGTGTAATTTCTAGCAGCACTTCCTGAAACTGATGCATCTCCGCTGCCAAATAAAATTTCAACAAAAACTTTAATTATCCTCGAATAGCAGAGTCCCAAAAAGGAGAGTAAATCAGTTTTATTACCAAAATGGATTCCATGCCCACCTGTAGAAAACATCATCCCTCTCGGAAGAATTCTAGGACTAAAATCACTTGTGGTTCTTAAAGGATAGGTCAAACCTTCAGCTAAATACAAGTTTTCATGATAAATTCGAGCCCCAGATAACTGTCTAATCTCTTTGCCATCCAGAGCCCAATATTCCAACAAATGGATATCGTTCCAAAAAGGAGAGTATTCTCCGCCTTTTGCGAAAAAGACGTATTTCTCTTTATTATTAATCCATTCATTAGGAATTTCCCATACAGCTCGTATAAAACGAAAATCATTTCCTGTATGCCCCCCATCGTTTGCTCCTATTTCAGTGTTCCCGATATTTTTTCCAAGTGTTAGTTTTGATAACATTGATAACGGAGCCCAGTAAGAAATAACTGAGAGAGGTAGTTGCAGAAAAATTTTATGCCTTCCGTACTGGAATAGGCATGAATCATCATTTAAATAATTTTTTTCAATCTCAAGGACTAAATCAGATTCCTTGTTTCTAGAATCTAACAAGCGAATCCCAGGGAAAAAATCTATTTCAGAATTATTTTCTATGATATATGCACAGGCTTCAACCATTGCAGTATCAAGTACACCATATCCCAAATCGGCTATTGCAGTAATTTTACTTTGACCAAGAAATACTTTTCGTCTCCATTTTTCTAACTGAGATGTCGCTAAACAGGTTCGATTTGTAATCGCACCAAGTCTGCCAGATGTATTTAATCGGCTACGGAATATATCGACAAACATCATGCCAATATCTGAGATAGAATCTTTATGTTTTTCGTTAAAAAACTTTTTGGATTTAAAAATAAATTCCCCAAAAGGCGGATTCATTAACACCACATCATACCGCTTCCGGCAAAGATCAATAAATGCAAACCCTTTGGCGGCATCTTCCACAAAAAGCCTTCGCCGTCCGCCATCTCCCTCTTCTGTATGTTCAGCATACTCTTTGAGTGCATCAAGGATATTTTCTTCGGCTGTCTCCCAAAACTGGGTTTTGCTGGGCAGATCGGCAAAATCAAACAAGGATAGCTGTGTTTGCTTGGGAGCCATGCCCGGTAAAAACTCAGATGCTTGGTTTCTGCGCAAAATTTCTTTATTGAATTCTTCCCTTGCCTGCTCCACTGCCGTTTCTATTTCTTCTTCAATCTTTAGCAAAGAGCCTGCTTCTCCGGCCAGTTCCATCTTTTCAACGATGATCTCAAGAAGTTGGCCCAGGACAGCGTATTTTAGTTTTTTTGAAAATGCGTTTAAAAGAGTTGCATCCCCGGGCATGGGTTCGGCGCAGACAATATTGGATTTTAAAATCCGGGATCTCTCCCCGGGTTTGATTTGATGTTCTTTCCAGCTTCGCTGGGCCCGAAGCCAGAGGGATAATCCGGCAATCTGGGCGGCCCGGGGATCAATATCCACCCCGTGAATATTATGCTCAATAATCAATCGAGGAATCTCTCGGAATAACTCCTCCTGGGTTGCATATTTTTCCGTTAGAAGGCCCATAGGGTTATCGGCAGACACGGGCCATTGACCTGTGGACTGAAGCTCCCAGGCTTCCAAATAAATTTTTTCAAAAAGGTCAAAGGCGTAGAGGCCAAAATGCATGGAACCGCAGGCCGGATCCAGCATGAGAATTTCACGGGGGTCTTTCATGGGGCGGTGGAGGATGTAAACCGGTTGTTTGAGCAGCTCTTCCTGACTTAAATCTGTATCTGTCTCTCCTGATTTTGGCTCTGGTTCCGGCTCCGGGGCATCTTGACCTCTTTTTAGAAAAATCTCATTGGGTCGTCGAACCAGATATCGGCATTGCTCTGTCAGCCCGGTATGACCACGGGTCATCTCATACCAGATACGGCCCAGGGTATTGTCTGTTAAAAACTCCACCACATACCGGGGGGTGAAAAACTGATTGCGCACGGCAAGTTCCCGGCTGTTCCGGGGGGCTGAAGAGTCGGCCCGCATCTGCCGCCGTTCTTCCACTGAATTGAAATATTGGTAAATCCAGCCGATTGTTTCATCTTCGGCCCACAGGGCAGCCAGTTCCGGATCATTTATTTTGTCCAGTAATTCCAGCAGGGCAGATTCCCTTGGAAAGAGTCTTCCCAGGGGAGAGTAGCGGTCAAACAGAACCGGCAGATCATAGGAGAATTCATCAAACAGGCTGAACAGGTAGTTCTGATAGGTAGCCCCTGTTTCACCCAGGGCGGTTCCGGCCATGCGGGCATACAGGGAAAAACCCTTGGAATGATAGCCTTTTTGTATGGATTCAATCAGGATGCCCCGGGCTTCAGCCATTCTCAGGGCGCACAATCGGTTGAGCACGGTAAATCCCTGTTCCCGGACGATGCGGTCCAATATCTGTGACGTATCTCCCAGGGGCGTGGTAGTTTGGTAGTGGTTCAAGGTGTCCCGTAAGAGCCATGCTGTCCGGATTTGGGTATCGTTTAAATGGTTCAGGCTATCCAGGTCGCTGATTTCCCCTGTAATGGGATCCATCCCAAAATCTTTCTGCAATTGGCGGGTAAACTCTGATTTTAGTAATGCCCGGGCATTTGTGACAAAATTCTGGAGTTTGTTCCGGGTGGCCTGGTCAAATGCCATAATCTAATATTCCTGTTGGGTTAAGAAGAAGTCCTTTTAACAGGCCATTTGGGAAACAAAGACAAAGGCATCCACTGCCTCCAAAAAGTCAAAATCAAATCCATCCACGCTCAGTCTCATTTGCCCAAATCCCCCATGGACTGTTCAATCTCCTTGTCGATCAATTCGGCAAAGGTGTCATCAATGGCGTTGGGATAGATTTTTAAATAATCGTCCGTGCTGTTTAGCTCAATTTCCCCAGCATCATTTTTAAACAAGGTATGAAACAGAATGTCGTCCTCAGGGGTTTTCAACAAATCAAACCATTTAAGGGCGACATAGTCATGGGTAGCCAAAAAAATCTGTTGGCCGTTTCTGGCAAGCTCAAGCAAAAACCCTACAAGCTGTTTTATCAGAGAGGGGTTGAGATTTGATTCAGGTTCATCCCAGAAAAGCGGGCCGGATTTGCCCGGCTGAAGATGGCCGTTTTTCAGCAATTGCTGGAGCATTCCCAATTTCCGAAACCCTTCGGCAGCCAGTTCCGCCTCAAGAAGTCTGCCTTTGTTCGGCTTGTAATAAAATTTCTTTTGTTTCATTAAAAGAAATTCTCCATCGCAGGTCTCTTTGACCTTTTCCAGGAGCGAAGAGACTGGCCCGCTTGGGCCTGCTTTTAAATTGGGCGTTTCCAGGGCCTGGGCCAGATCAAAATAGGTTTCATCAATGATCAGCTCCCGCTTTAAATAAAGACTGGAAAAGCCCTCAAAAAAACTGAGCATTTCCTTGGGCGGAATAAAAACGGGAACCGGAGCATAGGTTCCATAGGATAAATTTTCCGTCACAACCACCTCGTCCATATCATGGGAAAATGCAAATTCAAGGATTGTGTCTTTGCCAAAGTCTGCCCGAACACGGGTTTTTTTCTTTTCATCTCGACAGAGTCTGCCGATTCGAACTTCCGGTTTAAACACCCCGTTTAATTTTTGGGATATATAGGCTGCCGGATCCATATGGGTTTTGGAATCAATGGGTTTGTTCGCAGCGCACACCCCATACAAGAGTTTTAGCAGATGCGATTTTCCCGTGCTGTTGGCACCGACCATCACATTGATCCCTTTTGAACAGTCAAGGGTTAGTTCTTGAAAAGCGGTAAAGTTTTTTAATGAAATTGCTTGGATCATATCGACTCCCCATTGTCATTTGATGAGGGTTGAACCCTGAAGCTGATTTCAAATTTATCATGCTTCAGGGAATCTGCACGAACTTGTTCCAGTTTTTTGAGCAGACCGTTCAGTTCTTTGATTGTTCCCAGTCTTTTAGGAAGCAAAACCGTTTTTAAATAGGTGTTTTCTTCCCGGGCTTTTGTCGTTCGTTCTGCTTCTTTTTCCCGGGCACGTTCAACCCCCATGGAAATAATTCTGGCGCGAAGGTCCTGGAACATTGAATGAATATTAAAGGCCTGGGTAATCAATCGTTTGAGGCCGGACAGATCTTTTTCAGATTTAATTTGGAAGGTTTCAATCTGGGACAGAACACTGGATTGTTCTTCCTGGGTTAATTGGGCCCATTCCTGAATACGGCAAAGATCTTTTTCCGATTCCAGTATGGTATTTTTTTGGGCCATTTCCATATTAACAACCCCATCCCGGATTTCTGAATTGATGCGGGTCAATGAGGTGTTCAGTTCTGTCACATGGTTATAAAAACCCTCCCTTGAAAGAAGATCGTCTACCAGCAGCATTTCTTCAGCCAAATCCTGCCGCAATTGGCCGGGCACACCAGAATCTGGAAACCCTTGGATTTCACGGCAATGCTGCCGTAACGCTTTTATGGTTTGTTCCAGCCCCTGTTTAAAAGTGATATGGACTTCACCGGCCCATTTTAAACTTTCATAAAGATTTGACACTTCAGCCCCCAACCGTTCCGGGGCATCCGAAGCATCCGTCAACAGGACATCAGCAATTTCCTTGTTCAAGGATTGCACACGATCCGCTCCGGGAAGGCCTAAGGAATCCAGTTTTTCCCCCAAAGGAGCAAACCTGGATTGAAATTGGGGCAAATGGTTTACAGCGGTTTTGCTGATTTCATCTTCAAGGGGGAGGACTGAATCACCGATCAGATCTGTCAATCGCTCGGCAGCACGGGCCAACACCGCATTGGAGGGCCTGCCCTCGCGCAGAGAAACACCAACGGATCTAAAGGTGTTGTTTGTTTTCAGGGCATCAATGGCCTGCTGACCATTTGTATTCACTTCAATGCCTGAAACCTTGAGTTTGATTCTGCCGGCCATAAGATAAGCGGCGACCAGGTAACGCAAGGTATCCGATGACCAACCAAAGGGGGCATTGGTAAAATGCTCCATCAAGCGTTTTCCCTCCACAATCCCGTTACGCTCTATGGTGTCACGGATACTTAAAAGGGCTTTGCTGTCAACACGAACTGCCGGGTTTCCGCCCTCTATCTGTACCAGATCCATGGGGTCAATTTGGGAGGTAATGGCGCTAAGACTTTTCGCCCTTAAAAATTTTTCCGCCAGATCTGTTCCCACCCGCTTCGGGGCTTCACAATTTCGATCAAACACCTGGGCTGCAACATCAGCAAGATGTTTTTTGCAGGCCTCCACCACATCCGGGTCCAGGCTGTCCACGGAAACGGTCTGGCCGCTGAAGATGAAGGTACCCTTCGATAGGCATCGTTTGAGGATATGTTGTAATTTCCCTGACAGTTTGGCAGCCCTGTCCCTTTGTGCGGTACAATATTCTTTGACTTCCTGATCCGGCTCATTTCGATACCGGTTACAGATTTCACGGCACCGGTATATTTCATTGATTTGATCATCAATTTTCGGATCTGTTTTGCCGAGCAGGGAAATATTGTATCGAGAACTTGGATGCCTTGATTCATCGATGATTCTTGAACGGGTGGTATCAAAATCTGTCGGAAACGACACCTCAACAATTGTCTGAATGGTCTCGCGTTCACCGGAAAGACTGACAGTCTGGGAGCCGATTTGGGTTTTAATTCCGGTTTTAACGACCAAACTACCGTTCAATCGAGTGGATGGCTGGGGAATGAATATTTCTTTTAAGGATTCATTATAAATACGGCGGGTTTCAATGGACCGTAATGGGATCTGGGCCCGTTCCTGTTCAATATCGTTTAGTTTTTCACTAAAAAAACAAAGGTTGCCTTCCTGTTCTCCAAAGGGGACAAAGGAATTTTTGATCATGTCAGTGACGGCTTTTTCTACATCATCTTTCAATGAAGATGCGGTAACTCCCGGATGCATTAAGCTTGCCACGTTTTGAATGGTAACCGGTAAATTTCCTAAAATCTGTAAGATTGCCACGGTTTTAGCCACACTCTGATGAATCTTTGAAT
>Ga0075111_1000855_pt1 | contig 14196 bp, 7 predicted proteins | sample AntAceMetag02UKK_FD_69787 | JGI IMG/M metagenome (GOLD analysis project Ga0075111, IMG submission 69787) | Saline lake microbial communities from Ace Lake, Antarctica - Antarctic Ace Lake Metagenome 02UKK | ecosystem: Environmental > Aquatic > Non-marine Saline and Alkaline > Saline | place... | reverse complement strand
CCTTCCCACCGGAGGAATTTGTTTCCGGACGTGGGCGTTGCGGTCAGTGGTACGGCCGTGTTTTCATCATAGTCATGGGTGCAGTCCCCCGGGCAGTCGATGCCGTTGCCGGTGACGCCGCCGCGGTTTGCGGGGCTCGCCGCCACGGTGAGGGTGTATTGGCCGGGTGTCGGCGTCCCGACGACGCTCTTGAGCAGGTTGCCGTTGCTGTCATAGGTATATTGAATGGTCCTGCTGCTGCCGTAATCGGCCCCTGTGAGGCGGCCGTTGGTGTCGTAGGCGTAGTTTATGGTTCCGGCAAGAACGGAAGCCGATACAAACAGGCACAAAAGCATGACCACGGATAGGAAAGCCGTGAGTTTTGTCTTCATGATCCTTTTACTCCTTTTCAAGAGATTTTATCTGAGGTTTCAATCGGGTTTTTTATGTTGCGTAGGTTGGGGTGAGGCATGAACCCCAACGTTTCTCGGGTTGATCCTCGGTTTTGTTGGGGTTCATTTTCCACCCCCAAGGAGACGATCCATATAACCGGAAACCTGAGGTGAAGTCATAAGTTGATAATAATAAAGGTTTTGCTTATAACGTTCAAAATTCGCCCCATAAGCATTTGTTAGCATATTGCCAAAAGGGCCTTTTCCGCCAAATACTGAATCATCGTCTTCATCAGCTCTATGAGTATCAACTTTAACGCTTTTGACCGTAGACACAGGTCCAAGTTTTCGTTTGCCTGCCAGACGTTTTGTTTCCTCCTTTGCCCTATTGAGAGCGGACGCTGTCTTCGAGGCATCGTGAAATTCCACGCCACCGAAGAGCTTCAAAAGCGCATTGTCTATTTTGATTTGTACAGCTGCCGCAGCAAGCGCGGCATTCAACACGTCACCCATATAATGTTGCTTTTCGAGTTGTTCCATCTGATCAGAAATCACTTTAAAGTTGGCCTCGGAGGCCTCAAGTCCGTATTCAGCCAACTTCCCTGTGACCAGAATCTGACCGAGCTGATCCGCTTGTTCGTCGGTGAAACATGCCCCGATAGAGGATAAACCCGTAGTATCAGAAAAGATAAGCGGGCTGCTGAAGGCGTACTGGTATGGGTTGAGCTGACGCGGGTCGTCGACATTCGGCCACAGGGGCTCAGGGGATAGAAAACGCGCCGTGATCGGATCGTAGTAACGCCGCCGCATCTGATACAGATCCCACTCTTGGCGTACACCGAGCGTACCGACGAAGGTATAGGGCTGGTCACTGCTGCCGGTATGCCCCAGCAGTTTGCCGTAGGGACTGTAGGCGTAACGATCGGTAACGGTCCCGGCGGCGTTACTCAGCGCGAGGGTGGAGCCGATCTGATCGCCATGGTAGTAGGCCGCGGCGTTGCCGTTCAGGGGATCGATGCTGTAAAGCAGCCGCCCGGACGGGGTAAAGACATAGTAACGGGTAAAACTTGTACCTTGCTGCTCGGCCACAACGGGGTTCAGACCCAGGGTATGGTTATGGTAGTAGCGGGTGGTGGCCCCCCCCTCGGTTCGCGAGACGATCTCGCTTCGGCCGTTGTAGGCGAAGGTGACGCCATCCAGTCCGGTGAGACGCTCGGCGCCGTCCCAGGCCAGGGTATGGTCGGGGATCTGAACGGCGCGGCCCCGGGCATCGTAGGCATAACCGGTGCTGTTGATCTGTGAGGCGGCATCCACGGTGAAGGTATTGTTTGATTCGGACAGAAGCCCCGCCGGGTCCAAGGGCCAGGCGCCGCTCACGGAGGTGATCCGGCCGGCGGCATCGTAGGCGTATTGCAGGTCGGTCAGGCTGCCGTCTTGAAGGCGGGTGATCCGGCCGTTGCTGTCCCGGGTGAAAGTGGCGTTGATGCCGTTGCTTCGGGTCAGCGCCGTGAGATTTCCGTCCGCGTCATAGGTGAAATCCACTTGATTGCCCAGATTGTCTTTGGCCCGGCTCAACCGGTCATCGGCATTGTAGCTGTAGGTAACCGTAAGCGCGCCCCCGTAGGTAGCGGTTACAACGCGCCCTCCCGCATCAAAGGAGCCGCCGAAAGTGTGGCCGTTATAGGTGCTGCCGGTAATACGCCCATCATCATCCCGGGTCAGGGCCAGGTCGTTGGTGGCGGCCAGGTTGTCCAGTGCGTCGTGGGTGTAGGTGAGGTCCGTGCCGCCGCTGTAAAGGCGCCGGATGAGATTTCCGGCGGCGTCATAGGTTTTGGTTTCGGTGACCCCGTCTGGATGGGTGACGACGCTGACCCGACCGCGGTCATCCCGGGTGTAGAGGGTTGTGCGGGACAGGGGATCGACGGCGGAGGCCATGCGGCCCATGACGGTATAACCAAACCCCCAGTCATTGTCGTTCAGGTCGTTGATGCCGATGAGATTCCCCAGCGTGTCCCGGGTATAGTCGGCCGAGGCGCTATCGGGCAGGGTGACCCGGGAGAGAAGGCCGTCTGCGTCGTATCCGTATCGGGTCTGATGGTTGAGCGGGTCGGTGCTGCCGGTGACTCGGGTCATGGCGTCACGGGTGAACCGGGAAGTCTGACCGCCGGGCAGGGTGACGGCGGTCAGATGACCGAGTTTGTCGGTCTGCTGCAAAACGGTATGCCCGGCCGGGGAGGTGCTGCCCGTGGGAACGCCTTCCTTGTCTTGGGTGAAACCGCGGGTTTTGCCGTTGCGGGTAGCGCTTTCCAGCCAGTCGCGGTCATTGTAGGCATAGGTGGTTTGAATGCCGTTGGCGTTCACGGCGCCGGTCGTCTGACCTCTGTAGTTATAGCTCATGGTGCTGATGCCGCCGGTGCGGCTGGTGATCCGGGCGACCCGGTCCATGAGGTCATAGCCGTACCGGGTGGCATGGCCGGCCGGGTCCGTGACCCGGATGAGGTTGCCGTTGGTGTCGTACTGATATTGGACGGTGTGGCCGTTCTCGTCACTCGCCGATGTGATCCGGTCCATGAGGTCGTAGGTGATGTCGATCTGCCCCGTTCCGGGCGGGTTGATGCTGGTAAGGCGCCTGTAGGCATCATAGCCGAAGGTGGTGGCGCCGGTGCCGGAATCCGTACTGCCGGCAAGAGTCCCGTCGGCGTTGTAGGTGTGGGTGACCACGCCGCCGGCCGGGTTGGTGATGGTAAGCGGCAGTCCCTGGCTGTTGTAGGTGGTGGTCCAGGTTTTTCCGTTCCGGTCGGTGTAGGTTGTGGGGTTGCCCTTGGCGTCGTAGCCGTAGGTCTCGTAAGTGCCGTCCGGGTAGTCGGTGCGGGTGCGGTCATAAAAGGTGAAGGTGACGGTGTGCGCGTTGGCCGGGTTGGTGAAGGTCTGGTCCCGGGCCGTGTAACTATGGCTCAGGGTGTCGCCCTCGGTGTTGGTGTATGATGCCGGAAATCCGGTGGGGGCGTGGTAGGTCATGGAGGTGGTGTCGCCCATGCGGTCCGTGATCCCGGTCAATTGGTCACTATCATTGACGGTAAAATCGGCGGTATTGCCTTGAGCGTCCTGCCATGAATCAGGATTGGCCATATAGTGTTTATAAACCACCTCACTGTCATCGGGCCGGTGCTCGATCACTTGCCTATACGGATACGAGTCAATGCTCTCCTCACGGATGGTTGTCATATTATTGTAAGCATCGGTCTGGCTGGTGACTTTGCTCCAGGGGTAAATCGTTTCATCATAGGTCTGGGAGTAAGGGCTGTTCCCCTTTGGGCGCACCTGCCGGGTCAAATTGTTGTTATTGTCGTCGGTGTATTCGTATCCGGTGGTATTATCGAGTGGATCGGTGATACTGGTAAGATGATCATTGTCATTGTAGCCGAGGCTATAGCTGCGGGCGCCGTCGCTGACGGTGGTGAGATTGCCGCCGTTGGCCACGGAAAGCGTAATATCGCGGCCCAGGCCGTCATTGATGGTGGTGGTGGTGGGGGAGCAGCCCCAACAGCTATAGGCGTATGAAACCTGGTTGCCGTTGCGGTCCAGGCGGTAGCGCAGGCGAGCCTCCTGATCCGAGTCATCATTGTAATCCTTCTCAAAGATGTAGACTGTCTGATCCGAGGGGTCCATGAGATAGAACCAGCCGCCCGGGCCTGCTTCCTCGTGCAAACCGAACTGATAGGTGGCGTAAATTCCATTTTCCCAGTTATCACCACCCGTCGGAGAAGTATTGTCGAAATTCATCTGTCCCTCGCCTTCACCCCAGTTTAACACGTAGGCCTCACTAATACGAGGGCGCATGATGTAGGGAATGACGGGTTGAAAACCGGAACCAAAGTTTGAATGGGACTGGTAAACCATTCCGAAGCGCACCGGAATCGGTCCGCCCAGATCAAACATTGGGACGTGGAAATAATAGGAACGGGTTTTTGCGCTGATGGGGTCTCCGATATTTAGAGACTTGGTTGGATCAGGCTCAGGGCTGGAGAAGGAAATCGCAGGCAGAAGCCAGGTGATCAGCATCGCCGCAATGGCAAGCCGGCAAATGTAGGCTTGACGGGTTCGTTTCTTTTTCTCGATTCCGGACATTATTCAAGTTCCTTATTTTAAGGTGAATAAATTACTTTTTTTCGTGAAGTTCTGAGTGAGCGTCATGATGCCTTCAATACGCTGAATACGGATCCATTAGGTGTAGGCCCATAAATCATGTTTCAACCCTGATTACAATCGGGCAAATGCCCCATTTTTCGATTTACATTCTCTTCTTAGGTGATTTACATTGTAAAGATGCTAAATTTGGAGATGCAGCTATTTATCACCGAGCTTATCAAGACCGGATTCAGTGCACCAGTCGGAGAATTCAAACAGGAGGTCATCGCTTGTCTCAACCGTCTGATCCGGTTTGACATGGCCCTTTGGGCCAGCGGCCACACAAAGGATCTTCAGGTCAATAATACCTACCTGTACAATCTTCCAGACACCATGATGCACTCGTGGGAACAGGTAAAACACCAGGACAGGCTCCTGGCCGGGCTTATTGCAAACCCCGGTGAGACTTTTGATGTCTATGATTTTTACACCCGCCTCGAACGAGAGGGTTTTGAAACCTATCAACGGCATTCCAAGCTGTTCGGAATTGAAAATGCCATTTCCACGGCCATCCCGAATCCGGATACGGGGCTTTTGGAGGTTATGAGCCTGTATCGACGTGATCCGGGAGAAAAATTTTCCCGGGATGAACGAAGGGCAAAAAAATTCGTCTTTCCATTGGTGATAGAGGCCTGGCACCACAACCAGATTCAGCACTTGGTGAATTTGTCCGGAAACAGAATCGGCGATTCCCTGGCAATATGTGATGGAAAGGCCTGGATTCATCATGCGGAACCTAAATTTGTTGATCTTTTAAAGGGTCAATGGCCGGGATGGTCCGGTCCTGAATTTCCGGAACCGGTTAAGATCTGGCTGGAGGGGATGGAAACGAAATCGTTAAAGGTGAAAAAAATCGCATTTAGCCGCATGGATCTTAATGACTTGATTCTTGTCAAGGCCCATTCAAGAGATGCCGCGGTTTCATTAACGAAGCGGGAGGAACAGGTTGCCGATTTTTTTGCAGGTGGCATGACATACAAGAAAATTGCCCATGAGTTGTGTATTTCGCCCTTTACGGTCCGCCATCATCTTGAATCCATTTATCGAAAACTGGCCGTGACCAACAAGGTGGCGCTGTTCCAGATTCTAAACAACATTACCCCGGATGAATCCTCCTGAAACCCATATTAAATTCAGCCACCCCCCCCTAAAAAAGTGTATGCCTTTTCAATTACAAATGCTTCACCAGCATCAGGGGCCTCTGCTAACTGGGATGCGATTCTTCCAAGCTATATAGAGCCTTGATTCCCCATTATAATTCATTCATCCCCCCGTAAAATGGGGGGGGGATGACTATTACCTAAAAGCTGCAATTAGCACTTAGCCTTTAGCTATTAGCTCTATAATACAAAGTCGTTTACGGAGAAACAGCTCAGCATCAAAAAGTGAAAATTGCAGTACAGGAAAAACTGATATAACTCATTTACATCATTAAGCTAACGGCTAATAGCTTAAAAGCCGATTGCTGTTTTTAGGTATTATATTAGAGTCCTTGTTTCCACCATCCAATATTTCTCTCTATCCTGGTTGAACTTTGTTACACAGCTACAAGCATGATTCTTCTGCCTGAAATAGCCCACTTCTTGCGAATTTCAATAAGGTTACCAGACCAATCCTTGAAAAATGCCTGATGCAAGAATACATGCTCCAGCCTTGTTCGTAGCTTCCGTTTTCATGTCCCAATTTTGATATGATACCAGAATTTCAGAATAATTTTGAGTAAAAATGAACCACCCCGTGGCAAGCCACGGGGTATCGGTCGTCATTCCGGCGAAGGCCGGAATCCAGGACCAAACTTTGCTGGATCCCGGATCGATGTCCGGGATGACTCGACGCGGCAAGCCGCGGGGTATTTACCCTAAGAGAGAATAAAATAAAGTCCATGGCTGGCGTTTTACCCCAGAAGCTTCGCGAAAAATATGAGGAAAAAGTTTAACCTTTCTTCACTTCCTTTCTTCCTTGCCTGCTCAACACATGGAGAACATCATCCATTCCCGGGGCATCCCCCAATCGTCTTCCTATTTCCGCTGAGATATCCGACGAAAATACGAATGAGAAAGAAAGAAAATCCGCAGAAATTTCGGTTCAAATAGAGTTCAAGTTTTATGGACAATTAGCCGATAATAATTGACAAAAGCATTGACTCTCTTTAGTCAGGTCTATATTCTCAGGTAGAGTTGTTAATATTGTGTTTTACTCATTAAAAATTGCTTCATCGGGAGCGCCAATATCACTGAAAGCTCCCCAGGAAAAGGGCTTTCAAGAAAAATATGGAATAGCAGACCTCGTTACAACGCATAAAACAAGAAACTCGCAAGGAGGAGCAGTGGATGAATGAGAAGATATTAGTCGTAGACGATGAAGCTGATATTCTGAAGTTGCTTTCAACTATTCTGGCGGGTGAAAATTATGAAGTATCCACAGCCGTGGACGGGCAGCAAGGTATGGATCGATTTAAGGAATTCGATCCTGATCTTGTTATCACCGATATGAAGATGCCCCGAAAAAACGGTCTTGAATTGCTCAGGGAAATCAAAGAATCAGGGTCCCATGTAGACGTCATGATTCTCACGGGGCACAGTGACGAGGCCACAGCTATCGAATGCCTTAGAAACGGCGCCTACGATTACCTTTTTAAACCCCTTGAAGATATTGATGTCCTGCTCACTGCAATTGAAAGGGCTCTCCAAAAAAGGACTCTTGAAACAAAGAACAGACACCTGATGACGCAGTTGGAGGAAATGGTTATTAGAGATCCGTTGACGGGACTTTATAACCACCGTCAGTTGCAGATCTGTCTGGACGAGGAGATTATCCGTTCAAAGAGGTATGGCCATACATTCTGCATCCTGATGCTGGACATCGACCATTTCAAAGCGGTTAATGATACCTACGGCCATCTGTTTGGGGACCATGTTCTCAAGAAAATGGGTGAAATATTAGTCCGAAAAGTCCGATCGGCCGATCGGACTTTTCGCTATGGGGGCGAAGAATTCATTCTCGTTATGCCTGAAACTTCCCGGAAAGAGGCTGTTTCAGTCGCAGAGAGGCTTATGGAGGCCGTAAAAAGTCACCTTTTTGAGTGCGACGGGCATCAGGCCAAAATTACCATCAGCATGGGGGGGGCATTTTATCCGGCGCAATCTGAAGATAAAACAGCATTGATCAATTTCGCAGACAAAGCCCTTTACCAGGCCAAAGAAAATGGAAGGGATCGGTTTGTTTTGAGTTTCGAAAAAAGCGCAGGGGTATCCCGGATATAAAGATTTGGGCAGGCCCTTCACAACCAACCAAAGGGGGAATTCAAAGGTGGGAACCATCAACCGGGTTGTCATAGTTGTATCGATTTCATTTGCACTGGTTTTTGATCTATTTTGCTTTTCCATACATGCAAAAGATCCGGAATTCCCCGGTGGCGGTACGGAAAATTCTGTTCGGTCCCTTACCCTGGAGGAATGTCTGGATATCACCCTTAGAAAAAACCGGCGGCGGCTGGTAGCCAAATCCTCCGTAGAGATCGCTGAAGCCCAGTACCGTCAAGCCCAGTCCGCCTACTGGCCTCAAATGTCATTCGGGATGAACGCCACCCGATTGGACGAGAATCCCAATTTTATTTTTCCCGAATCCACATCCGTTTACACCATTTCGGGCCTCGCACCGGTTCCGGTACAGGCGACCGTCGCTGTTCCAGAAACAGAAATAAAACTCATGGATCGGGATTCTCTCATCAGTTCTCTCGATGTTGTCTATCCCGTCTATATGGGGGGAAAGCGGGCTGCCGTATCAAAGCAGGCCAGAATCGGGGTTGATGCTGCGAAAGAATCGGCAAAACGAACCGATCTTCAGCTCGTTTTTGATGTCAAGCGCCTGTATTATGGCGCCGTGCTGGCGACAAATCTTCACAAGCTCGGTCGGGAAACGCTGGATCGATTCCTGGTGACACTTAAGTTAACCGAAATGCTTTATAAATCAGGTACAGGGACCGTTAAGAAAACCGACTATCTTCGTACCCGTGTCATTGTATCCACCATTCGCTCATCCCTTGCGCTCCTGACCTCCAACGAAGAATTGACAAAAGTCGCACTTGCCAACGCCATGGGGTTGGACTGGCGCCAACGCGTTGAACCTGCCCCAGGGGAAATCCCCTTTGACCCCGCAGGGGTTGAACTCAACAAACTCGTCGCCAATGCCTATCAATTTAATCCGGACTGGTCCAGGTTTAAACTTGGCCTTGAAGCCGCCGAGGCCAAAATCAAGGAAGCCCGAAGCGGGCATTTTCCAAAGGTCGTTCTTACCGGGAGTCTAAACCGCATCGATAATGCCTACAACCAGGGGCTCATGACCGATGAAAACAAAAATTCCTGGGCCGTCGGCATTGGTCTCCAAATCCCCATTTTTTCGGGGTTTCGCACCCAAAATGAGATCAGGGAAGCAATGGCGCGGCTTGAGAAAATTAAACAGGAAAAGTTGCTGTTCGGTGAAGGCCTTGCCCTCCAGGTAAAGAATTCGTTTCTTCAGATGGCGCGCGCCGAGGAGCAGGTAAAAACCACCCGGGATTCCCTTTCATCAGCCCGGGAAAACCGGAAACTTAACGTTCGCGCCTATCAAAACGAACTGGTAGGGACCAAGGATGTCATTGAAGCGCAGCTTCTTGAACCCTTTATCAATGCTCAGTACTTAAAAGCGCGCCACGATCACGCCGTTACCCGGGCAAGACTGGATTTCATCATCGGAAAGGTGATCCTGAAACCATTTCAATAAGGGGTCGTTTCATGAACAGAGCGTTCAATATCCTGGTATTCATATCCTTTTTCTGTTTTACCGTTTTCCTCTGCCTTTCAGCCAATGCCGGGCAGGATGAACCTTCTGATCATGGCGATGACAGACCGCATATTGCCCTTGGAATTGAATCAAGGTTTGCACCGGGCGTAGATATAAAAGATCTCCAGATTGCCATTTCGCTAATGGTTAAGGAATTGGGGGAAAAAGCCAAGATTGGCGCAAAAAGTTATATTTATAAAGATCCCCAAAGGATGATGAAAGAGGTGAAAAAGGGAAAACTTGATTTGGTATTAACCACTTCCTCGAATTATCTTTATTATAGAAAACAGGTGGAATTGGAGTTAGCCTTTGCAGCGCTTTATGGGGGCGTAAAAACCCAACGGTATCAAGTGCTGGTCCGTTCAGACAGCAATGTTGCTACAATTAAGGATTTAAAGGGTCAGCGACTTGCCATGATGAAAGATAACCCGATAGGGCATATTTATTTGAATACGCTTCTTTTACGCAGTAAACAGCAGAAAATAGACGGGTTTTTCTTATCTGTGATTGAAAAGACAAAATATTCGTTGGCCATTTTGGCGGTCTTTTTTGGGAAGGCCGATGCCTGCGTTGCCACCGAAGGCGTTTTCAAGACCATGGTCGAACTGAATCCTCAGTTGGGTAAAACGCTCAAAGTGATCGACTCATCCCCTGAGATAATGGAAAAGGTGGCCGTTTTCCGTAAGGGTTATAACAAAAAACTCAAGAATCTTATTTCAGCGTTAGCCCTCGATCAGCACAAAACGTCACGCGGCAAACAGATTTTGCTGCTTTTCAAAACAGACCGTCTTTTCATGGTGGAGGAGTCGGATCTGGAGGGTATGAAAAAACTTTACAGTGAATATGAAAAACTCACAAATTAAGGACCTCTGAAAAAAATATGATGAGACTAAGGTGTGAAGCACCAAATATCAATTCATGGGTAATTTTATGGCGTCGGATTTAAAACCGGGCATTGCTGAAAGCCGTGCCAATATGTCGATTTGGAAAAGGCAAGGCATATTCCTTCGTACTTTTTTCCTCCTGTCGCTTTTCTCCGTTATCATCATCGGCCTGTATTCATCCATAACGATTATCCGGGGTCGGGATGCGCTTATCATGAGCCTGGCATCGGAGGCCAGGAGTGTGTCCGCATCCATCAGTCAGGTTTGCGCGGATGCGGTTGTTAGTAAGGACTACGGGTTCATTGTTGAACATAGTTTGGAAGTGCTCCGCAGCAGTTCCGGGATTCTCTATATCGTGGTTGCCCGTAAGAACGGATTCACGCTGGTTCATACGTCCAAGGGATGGGAAATGCTTGAAAATCCTGCCCCCGAATGGCTTGCTGGAAAGAACGAGGAAACAGGCGGACGCCTGGAATATAGCCCTTTGATGGGGCAGGATATTTATCGCTTTTCGTATCCCCTGCAATATTCAGGTCTCCAATGGGGTTGGCTGCGCATCGGCTTATCCCTTGAGCATCTCCAAACTGCGACCCAATCCATGTACAAAATAACCGCCCTCCTGGGTTTATTATGTGTTTTGGGCACCATCGTTGGATCATATTATTTTGCCAGGTATTTAACGCTCCCGATTTTTTCGCTGTTGAAAGCCACCCGCCGAATCACCCAAGGCGATCTTTCCACCCGGGCTGAAATTACGACAAAAGATGAAATAGGCGATCTGGCCAAGTCGTTCAACCAAATGACGGAAAACCTAGAAAATACGACATTTTCCAAGGATTACGTGGATAATATTATACAAAGTATGAACGAAAGCCTGATGGTCATGAATACTGAGGGCCAAATTGTAATGGTGAATCAGGCGGCCCTGGATCTTCTAAATGTTACGTCCAAAGAAATTTTTCAAAAACCCCTCGAAGAATTCGTGAAAAAAGAAAGAACAACCCACGAAAAAAAATGGATTGAAGATATCGCCCGGAAAGGTGTCATTGCAAACGTTGAGAAAAATATTTATTTAAAAGGCGGCATCAAAATCCCCGTCCTAATGTCAGGTTCGGTGATGCATGATGATAAAGGCGAGGCCCAGGGGTTCATATGTCTGTTCATGGATAATACCCAGCGCAAAAAGGCCGAAACCTCACTGAAGGAAGCTTACGAGGAATTGAAAAAAACCCAGGCCCAGCTGATTCAATCGGGCAAACTGGCTTCCATAGGGGAGCTGGCCTCAGGTGTGGCCCATGAATTAAATCAGCCCTTGATGGTTATTCGGGGAATGGCCCAGTTGATCCAGCGAAATTTTCGAAAGAATCACTTGAATCATGACGAATTGATGACGCAGCTTGATCCCATTGTGAGGAACTCTAAGCGAATGATGAACATCATCAATCACCTTCGCACATTTTCCAGACAGGCAAAGGAGAAATTTGAACCGGTTGATGTCAACAACACCATCGAGGGGTCTCTCCTCATGGTGGGGGAACAACTGCGTCTTCGAAATATCGACCTTAAACTTGAGCTCATGGAAGATCTTCCCAAGATCTCTGGAAACGTCAACCAGTTGGAACAGGTGATCCTGAACCTGCTCACCAACGCGAGAGATGCCATCGAAGCGCTTGGAGCAGGGTCAAAAAGGATCGGGGTGATCAAAATATCGACGGGGATATCCGTGGAGGATGGGGATTGGGTTGAGATTCTGGTCAGGGATACGGGGGAAGGGATCACCGGTGAAGATCTGAAAAGGATTTTCGAACCTTTCTTCACCACCAAAGAGGTGGGTGACGGAACAGGTCTGGGGCTGTCCATCAGTTACGGAATTATCAAAGACCATCATGGGACCATTGACGTGGCGGAGACGGGAGTCGGCGGGACAACCTTTCGACTCAGATTGCCGGTTTTAGCATTAAACAAAGACACAGGATAGAAAGATATGAGCGTAGCCTTTGACCAGGAAAAACGGTCAGTCTGATCGAGAAAGAAAACTTCCAAAAAAAGGTTTCAGGTGTCAGTGTTCAGAACATCCAGTTTCAAATTTCAAATTTCCAGTTTCAAAATGAAGTTTCACACAAGCCATAGCGCCGCAGACACTATTCTGGATTCGTTTTCAACCTTCATGAAAGGAGAAAGTGCATATGAACAACAGAATTTTGGTTATTGATGACGAACCCGATATCCTGAGTACACTGGAGATGACGCTAAGTCAGGACTACTTTGTTGCCACTGCAAACGGGGGTGAAGCGGGCCTTGCGCTTTTCCGCCAACAGCCATTTGATCTGGTGATAACGGACATGCGGATGCCCGGCATGGACGGCGTCGAGGTGATTCGTCAGGTCAAGGCGTTGAATCCGGATGTGGAGGTTGTCATGCTGACCGGTTACGCGACTTTGGAAAACGCCGTTATGTCCCTTCGAAATGCGGGTGCCTTTGATTATTTAACCAAACCCCTCGAAAACATCGATGAACTTTTTATGGCCGTGGAGAAGGGACTTGAAAAACGGCGTTTGACTTTAGAAAACAGGATCCTTCTCCAGACCCTTAAGGAAAAGGAAGCGGAACTGGCTCAACAGAATCAGGCCCTTCGGGAGAGTGAACTGTTGAAGCAGGCCATTCTAGATGGGATCTCCAGCACGCTCTGTTTCGTTTTTAATCAGAATCTTGAAGTATTGTGGGCTAACCGGGCTGCTGGAGAGGCCTCGAATCTTTCCATGGATGAGCTGGTTGGCCGAAAATGTTTTGAAATATGGGAAAGGGAATCGGCGCCTCGCCCGGAATGTCCGTTGGTTAAAGCCCAAAAGTCGGGAAAATCAGAGCAGAGCATCATTCATTATCCAAACGACAGGATTATGCATGTGCGGGCAGAGCCCGTTATAGACGATAAGGGCCTTCTCCTGGGTCTGTTGCGGATTGGCGATGACATTACGGAAAAAGCCCTGGCGGAGAACGCCTTGAGGGAGAGCGAGAGGAAATATCGGGAGTTGGCCGACTCACTTCCCGTGAGCCTGTTTGAGACGGACGAGAAAGGAGCCGTGACCTTCCTCAACCCTTTTGCCCTGGATCAAATGCAATATACCCGAGAAGACCTGAGGGAAGGTCTTCATATTCGAGATATGGTGGAATTCAATCAGTGGGAGATTTTTAGAGAGAAGGTCCGGAAACTAATGTCCGAAAAATTGCTTGAGACCACCGAATTTGTGGCCAAGAGGAAAGACGGAACCACTTTTCCTGTTCTGGTGAACGTTCGCCCGGTTCTCGAAAACAATGAGCATTCAGGCTTGAGAGGTTTTGCACTGGACATCACTGAACGAAAGCAGCGCCTGGAGGAAATGACCCGGATGGCCAAGCTTGAATCCCTGGGCACCCTATCTGGCGGGATCGCGCATGATTTCAATAATCTGCTTACCATTATCCTCGGAAATATAGAGATCGCCGAATGGGATATGCCGCCTGAAACACCATCTGCAAACGCCCTTAAGATTGCCATGGAAGGATGCCTTTCAGCCAAGGAGCTAACGGGACAGTTTATCACTTTTTCCAAGGGTGGCACGCCGCAAATGAAGGTCTCCGCCATTGATAAGTTTTTAAGGGACACGGTGCATCTTTTTATGAGCGGTTCCAACGTGAATTGCGCATATGATATTTCTGAAGACCTGTTTTCTGTTGAAATGGATGAGCAGCAGATGCGGCAGGTCACGCAGAATTTGATTCAAAACGCCATAGAAGCCATGCCCAAAGGTGGATCGCTTCAGGTTCGTGCGGAGAATGTGACGTTGACGGGGAATGAGCAACGCCCTGTTCCGGAGATGCCGGAAGGCCGTTACATCAAATTGGAGTTTCAGGATGAGGGTAACGGGATTCCGGAAGAAGATAACATCAGGGTG
>Ga0075111_1000854_pt1 | contig 14198 bp, 10 predicted proteins | sample AntAceMetag02UKK_FD_69787 | JGI IMG/M metagenome (GOLD analysis project Ga0075111, IMG submission 69787) | Saline lake microbial communities from Ace Lake, Antarctica - Antarctic Ace Lake Metagenome 02UKK | ecosystem: Environmental > Aquatic > Non-marine Saline and Alkaline > Saline | place... | reverse complement strand
ACCCAATTATTAAATCTCCGCCAATGGAAGTCAAAACATTTAAGCCATTTAAGTTATAGATGGGCGAATTGCCGATGATTTCCACATCTCCACCAATCTTTGTACAATTCGGATGGTTAGCCTGGAAATTATCGATTTGCCCCTGGGTCTCGAAGGTGATGCCACTTTGCAGACAAGAACTACAGGCATCTTCAACTTCTTCAGGAGTATCGCACCCCGGGGCATTGTCCTCAATATGGATATTTCCTGTTGGGTTTGCAAGATATTCGCAAACACTTTGTACTTCGCAATGCGATAGAGCATAATTACCCAGGATAGACAAATTGCCAATAGAAGCGGGAGCCACGTTGCCAAACCCTGCCAAACTTGTTAATGAATCATTTCCAAAGATCATCACGGAGCCATCAATACTTGTCACATTGCCCAGGCCTGTAATATTATTCAACTGTCCATTCATCCAAATGTGAACCTTACCATCAATTTGTTGTACGTTGATAAGTTCGTCAATATTCAATAGCGAAGGGTTATAATCAATGACGAGGTTTCCATCGATCATTGTAATATTTTGGAGGCCATCAAGGCCAATTAAATTATCATTCTTATAGATGCCCAATTGGCCCGGAATGGTGCTCAAGCCTTCAAGCCCTTCCAGGTTTTCTAATAAATCAAGGTTTGAAATGCTTAAGTTTTCGCCAATTGAAACCAAATTACTTAATTCATGAAGGTTATTTAATGCCGGACAATCTTTAACGGACAATGAGTAATTTAAAGTGCTAATATTTTCTAAACCTTTTAAACTAATGAGTGAGGGATTGTTATTAATATAAATGCCACCTTCGAGCGTCGTAAAAATTTCGAGGCCTTCCAGGGTTTGGAGATCATTGTTCCCTGATATGCCAATGCCTCCACCTATTGTTAATTCTTTGTTGAGTACTGTCAGGTCGGTTATCCCCGAAATACCATAAAAGTATATTCCACCACCGGCATAAGTTAAGGATTGTAGTCCATCGATGCTATTTAAATTATCATTTGCTTCGATCCAAACAGCATTGCCAACCGAAGTTAAATTACTCAGACCATCAATATTCATTAAACTCGGATTCACAGAAATTTCTATACCTCCTCCAATAGTTGTTAGCGCATCGAGGCCTGATAAATCCTCGAGGTCGTAATTCCAGCTAACTTCAAGTCCTTCCCCAATTTGTTTTAATGCATTAAGTCCGTTTAGATGGGTAATGCCATCGCTGTCATTAATCTCAAGTTTCCCACCAATAAACTCTAATGCATCCAGGCCGGATAGATCGGTTAATTCAGTGTTAGCATAAATCGAAAGGTCACCATCAATTGAAGTAATCATATTTAAACCAAACAGGTTTTCTATCTCACCCCAACCGGAAATAAATACGGAACCTTCAATTTCGGTACACCCCGGGAAATTTACCTGGAAGTTATCAATCTGTTCCTGGGTGGTGAAGTTGATGCCATCCGGTAGGCAGGCCTGTCTGCCCTGCGTTGGCACTTGGTTCGGTAGGCAGGATTGGGAAAAAAGGTGAATGGTGATGAGTAAAAAGTGAATGGTAAGAATGAGGATGAGTAACTTTTTCATGGTGTGGTTATTTTCTGATTTCCTTTCAAAGGTAGAAATAATTTAGCCGATGCAAGCATATAATTGTTTTTTTGAAATCAGAAATCCGATGTGAGATGTATGATGTTTGATCTGTGCGACCTAATATCTTATATCAAAAATCGGACATCTGACATCAATTCCTTACCAACAAAATCTCCCTAATCTCCTTTATCCCTCCCTTTCAAACAATGGCTTTGCTTAAGATGTTGATAATCCAATTATGTAGATTAGCAAGATTTTTCGCATCTTTGACAAAAATTTGCTAAACCATCAATAACCTTTTACATGATGAAATTCACACTACTTTTTCCTAAATTCAGCTTGTTGATAGCAATCGTTTTTACTGTTGCTTCATGCGCCGAAAAAAAACAAGGCCCACCTCCAACTCCAGAAATTACTGTGGTTGAGGTTATCCAAAAAGACGTTCCCATTTACAGGCAGTTCGTGGGGCAGGTATATGGAAACGCCGATATTCCTATCAGGGCGAGGGTTGCAGGTTTTCTCGAGGGAATTCACTTCGATGAAGGCTTTAAAGTTAAGAAAGGTCAGTTATTATATAGCATCGACCCTTCGGAGTACGATTCGAAAGTTGCTACCCAGGAAGGCTATTTGGCAGAGGCCAATACATCCCTGGCCAAAACAAAAAGCGACCTCGATAGGATTGAACCATTGGCCAAGATCAACGCCGTAAGCCAGAGTGACCTTGACGCGGCCCGGGCAAATTACAATGCTGCATTGGCATATGTTGATGCAATGGAAGCAAATTTGACGTTTGCAAAAATTAATCTGGGTTATTGTTGGATAAAATCACCTCTCAATGGAATTATTGGAGATACAGAAGCAAGGGTAGGCGAATTTGTAGGGCAGAATCCCAATCCTGTTATATTAAATACGGTTTCAATCACTGACTCTGTGCGGGTTGAATTTTACCTGGCAGAAGCCGAGTACATTCGATTGGCAAGGGTGTTAAAGCAGATACGCGGCTTAAACGAGGGGGGTAAAGCAAAAAGAGTACCTAACCTGGGACTTATACTTGCTGATGGATCAACCTTCAAATATAAAGGCATTATCAATTTTGTTAACCGTGAGGTAGATCCCGAAACAGGTTCAATACTGATACAATCTACTTTTCCAAACCCTGATTTTTTGTTAAAGCCAGGACAATATGCTAAAGTAGTTGTTAAAATACAAGAGGTAAAAGATGGTTTGCTGATTCCCCAAAGATGTGTAATGGAATTGCAAAATCAATATTCGGTGTATGTGGTGGGCAGTGATAATAAAGTTGAGTCCAGGCAGATTGATCCCGGAGATACTATTGGTGATATGCTACTGGTAAAAGATGGGTTGAAACCCGGAGATAAAGTTGTGATTGATGCTTTACAGAAGGTCAGTTCCGGCATGGTGGTTAATCCCAAGGTAACTGAGTTTAAAAGCCAGACAAACGTCAAAGAATAAGAATTATGGCTGAGAATAAAGGAAATTTTTTCGTTCACCGTCCGATTGTCGCAATGGTTATTGCCATTGTAATTGTAATTGTCGGTACGGTATCATTGGTGCAATTGGCCATTGAGCAATATCCAAACCTTACACCTCCAATCGTGCAGGTTAGGGGAACCTACACCGGGGCCAATGCTTTGAGTGTTGAAGAGTCGATGGCCACTCCCCTGGAGCAGCAAATTAATGGTGTGGATAATATGATTTACATGAAATCCACCAACGCCAATGATGGAACCATGGTTATTGATGTTTCATTTGTAGTGGGGACCGACCCCGATATGAACACGGTACTTACCCAGAACAGGGTTTCTGCAGCTACCGCAAAGTTACCCGAAGCCGTGAAGCAATATGGGGTGACCACCGAAAAGTCATTGCCCAACATTTTGATGCTGGTAACCCTTACTGCTGATGGCCATTACGACCAGAATTTTTTAGGAAACTATGCTTTAATCAATATCAAAGATCAGTTGGCCAGGATTAAAGGAATTGGCCGGGTAAATGTAATGGGTTCATCAGATTATTCGATGCGTATATGGGTTAAGCCCGACAGGCTGGCGCAAATGGGATTAACTGTCCCCGAAATCATCAATGCCATCAATGAGCAAAATATTATTGTCCCTGGTGGGAAGTTTGGTGCGGAACCTTCTCCTCCCGGAACAGAGTTCACTTATACCGTTCGTTTGCCCGCACGTTTTAATTCGCCGGAAGCTTTTGGTGAAATCGTTGTCCGTACACAAGAGGATGGGGCACAAATTAAACTAAGGGATGTGGCAACCATCGATCTTGGTGTTGAAACCTATAGCATGATCCCCCGGCTCAATGGGCAAACTGCCGCTATTGTGGCACTCTATCAGGCTCCAGGGTCCAATGCCGTTGAATTGGCACAGCAGGTTATTGCCGAAATGGATGTGCTTGCAAAGAGTTTCCCCGAAAGTGTTAAGTATGATGTGTCCTTGGACTCAACCGCTCCAATTACTGCCGGAATAAAAGACATTGTAGTTACGTTGATCATCGCCCTGATGTTAGTAATTTTGGTGGTGTTCATTTTTATCCAGGATTGGCGGGCAACACTTATCCCCACCCTTGCGATTCCTGTTTCGCTCATTGGTGCATTTATCTTTTTCCCGGCTTTGGGTTTTACCATCAATGTTTTGTCATTGCTTGGCCTGGTGCTCGCCATTGGAATTGTTGTGGACGATGCCATTGTGGTGGTGGAAGCCGTCCAGGTAAATATTGCCAAAGGCATGAATGCCAAACAAGCTACCCTGGAGGCCATGCGTAAAGTTACAGCCCCGGTTATTGCTACTACATTAGTGCTCATTGCCGTGTTTATCCCGGTGGCCGGGATGGCAGGGATCACAGGGTTGCTTTACCAGCAGTTTGCCATCACCATTGTGGTGTCGGTAATTGTATCCTCAATAAACGCGCTTACCCTTAGCCCGGCGCTTTGTTCGCTTTTGCTTAAAGAACCTAAACCCTACAAAGGGCCTTTGGGCTGGTTTTTTGCCAAATTTAACAAAGGGATGGGCAAAAGTACCGATGCGTACATGAGCTTCACTGGCATTGTTGCCCGAAAATTAAAAAGAAGTGTGGTTTTTATTCTTATCATGACGATTGCGGCAGGTATCTTCGGAAGTTTAGTCCCCGGTGGGTTTATCCCTGAAGAGGACATGGGCTATTTCTTTGTGAACGTGCAGTTGCCCAATGCCGCTTCTTTGCAGCGTTCGGATGTAATTTCAAAGCAAGTTGAAGAAGTTTTAATGCAATATCCGGAAGTTGAATTTGTAACTACTGCTACCGGATACAGTATGCTTTCGGGGGCCATGACATCCAATACTGCTTTTTTGTTTGCTTCATTAATCGATTGGGGAGAGAGGGATTTAACAGCCGCAGAGTTGGTTAAGAAAATCAATATGCAGCTGGCTACAACCATAAAGGGGGCACAGGTTTTTGCCTTTGGGCCTCCGGCTATCCCGGGATTGGGTAATGGATCCGGATTTAGTATTATGTTGCAGGACAAAGGTGGGAATACACCTGAATACCTGGCTAAAAATACCATCGAATTTATTAAAGCTGCCAATGCCAGGCCTGAGATTAGCAGGGCATTTACATCTTTCCAGGCTTCAGTTCCGCAACGCTACATGGATATCGACCGCGAAAAAGCCCTAAAGCTGGGAATTAGCCTCAATGATTTATATACCACGGTGGGCGCTTTTATGGGTGGGGCTTATATAAACGATTTTACCCGTTTCGGGCGGCTTTATAAATCTTACATCCAGGCCGAACCGCAGTACAGGGTTGATGCAAAACAAATCAATAATTTCTTTATTAAGAATAATGTTGGCAAAATGGTCCCACTATCCACGGTAGCAACAATCCGTCCCATTTCAGGGCCCGATTACACTACACGCTTTAACCTATACCGTTCGGTGGAAGTCACCGGTGGGCCGGGAGATGGTTACACCTCTACCCAGGCCCGTGCTGCGCTTAAGGAGGTGGCCGAAGAGGTGCTTCCCGATGATATGAGTTATGCCTGGAATGCCATGTCGTTCCAGGAAGAGAAAGCGTCTGGCTCGTTGGCAATCATCCTTACCTTTTCATTGCTTTTTGTATTTCTGATTTTGTCGGCACAATACGAGAGTTGGTCGCTTCCCCTCAGTATTTTAATGGGAACACCATTTGCGATTTTTGGTGCTTTGTTTGCCCTTTGGGCAGCAAGGCTTTTTAGTCCAACTTTTGAAAACAATATTTTCGCCCAGGTTTCCTTTGTCATGCTTATTGGTATGGCGGCGAAGAATGCTATCCTGATTGTTGAATTTGCCAATGATGAATTTAAAAATGGTTCCAGCCTTTACGATGCTGCACTTAAAGCTGCCAGGTCAAGGTTCAGGCCAATTTTAATGACAGCTTTCTCTTTTATCCTTGGGGTATTTCCGCTTGTAATTGCCTCCGGTTCCGGGGCAGAAGCACGAAAAGTGATGGGCATGGCACTGCTTGGTGGAATGTCGGTTGCGACTTTTCTTGGTGTATTCCTTTACCCGATGCTATTTATTTTAATAGGAAAGATTGCGGGATACGAAAAGAAACGAGAGCGATTGCAGGCTTTAGAAACTGAAATTGTAACAGATAAAAATGTTTAGGGCCATGAAAAAAATAATATCAATACTTATTATCGGGATAATCGTTTTCATGTCAGCTTGTACACTGGGGCCTAATTTTCAAAAACCTGAATACAATGGCCCAATTTCCTTTCGATTTGATACGATTACAACAGACACTATTGTTAACCTGCGCTGGTGGGAAATGTTTAATGACCCTGTGCTGGATACTTTGATTGCTCAGGCACTGGAAAACAACAAAGATATAATGATTGCCGCTGCCAACGTTGATGCAGCTGCTGCTAACCTGGGTTATACCAAGGCAGACCAGTGGCCAACCTTCGGATTTAATGTTGGTGCCAGTACCGGGAACTCAGTGGGTGGAAAGGTTACAACAAACAATGTTTCCAGTAACTATTTTGCTTTTCCTCAAATGGACTGGGAAATCGGTTTCTGGGGAAAATACAGGCGACTTAACGAATCAGCACGTGCGAGTCTTTTAGCTTCCGAATATGGTATGCGGACTGTACAGATGAGTTTAATTTCTGCCGTGTCGTCAACTTATTTTTCTTTGCTCGATAATATGGCTAAACTAGAAATCTCCCAAAGGACTCTGGAAGCCAGAGATAGCTCAACTGCCATTATTCAAGCCAGGTTTGATTATGGCGTTGCCCCGGAAATTGATTTGAATCAGGCGCAAATACAAAGTGCAATTTCCGCAGCAGCGGTACCCATTTATAAAAGGGCAATTGCTTACAACGAAAGTACGCTCAGTATTTTATTAGGTGGATACCCGGATGAAATACAAGTTGGTTCAAAACTGATTGATCAGGTTGAACCACCGGACGTACCCAACGGTTTGCCCTCACAACTTCTAACCCGCCGTCCTGATGTAATGCAGGCAGAAGCTGATTATGCCGCACAAAATGCACGAATTGGTGCAGCACAGGCCATGCGCTGGCCTTCGTTGAGTTTAACGGGATTGATGGGTGTGGCAACTTCTGATTTATCGGCCCTTAGTTCTGCCAGTTTGGGGTGGTCGGCATCAGGTGTGATATTCGGGCCCTTGTTCCAGTTTGGGAAAAATAAACGCAGGGTTGAAATTGAACGCGCCAATACCGAAGCTGTTCTGAGGGTTTATGAACGTGTCGTCTTGCAGGCTTTCAAAGAGGTAGAAGATGCACTGATTTCAATCCAGACATTACGTGAAGAATTGTTGGCACAGCAACGGAGATATACTGCTGCCATCAACGCTGATTATCTCTCTGCCGAGCGCTACAACAAGGGCGTTACGAGTTACCTCGAAGTACTCAATTCGCAGCAACAATCCTTCGATGCGCAATTAAGTTACTCTCAAACCCGCCGGGATTTACTGGGAGCCCACGTAGCCCTATATAAAGCACTTGGCGGTGGATGGCTTTCGCCCGAAGAAGAGCAGGCATTTATCGAAGCACAGCAGGCCGCTGATTCGATAGGGCAGGTGCCGGGTCAATAGGGCAGTGCTTGATATTTTTTGGTTTTCCCTGGCTGCAATCCGAAGTTTCTGGCAGGGGTATAGGGGAAATAAGGTATAAGGGTTTTGCTCAACGAAGACTGCTGTAAAATTGAAAGAGTTTGCCATGTCGTCACGCCAAGGCATGGCTTCTTGTTTAGCCCCTTGTCAAAAGCTTTTTTTCAATCCTATCCCTCACTTGTTTCCCTTCAGCGGGCCCAACAGATATTCCAGTCCATTCAGCCGTATTTCGTACATGGTGTTTAACATCATGCCCAGCTTACCTGTTGGGAATCCTTTCCGGTGGTACCAAACCAGGTAATGTTCGGGGATGTTGCAAATCTTCACACCCTTGTATTTACCAAAAGGCATTTTTTCGGTGGTGAGCTTTTTTAGGATATCTGAGTCGGGTGAATCGTTCATTCTGTTGTTAATTTGGTATTGGAATATTCATATGAAACTACAAGCTCGTAACTTTTTTTAGACACTGATTTCCGCTGAAAAACGTGGATTCATCATACAACTCAAAACGCCAAACGCCAAACGCCAAACGCACAAATTAGAACCCCGCACAACTCACACAGGTTGAACTTCCGGGCATTACCATCATACGGCCAAATGGAATTGGGTTTCCGCATTTGCGGCAAATACCAAATTCAGGGGTTTCGTAATTTTCGATGGACAACAGGATGGTCTTCATTTTTTCTTCAGAGGTCCGCAATGCTGCTTCATTCACGCTTTTGTTGTTGATGGCATCCATCCGGTTTATCCTTCCGATTTCATCACCCGGAGGAATAGGTTTGGTCAATTCCCTGAGTGTTTCAATTTTGCTGGACAGTTTTTTCTTTTCCCGCTTCAATTTCTCAAATACCTGCTGCTTTTCTGTATCCGTCATGGAGTGTATTATTTCTTCTTAATAGTTTATCATGAATTTGAAGTTTGCAAAAATAGTAGAATTGGGTTGATGGCAAGATTATTTGGGTGTACAACAAATTTCCACCAGTCAAAATTAAATTATTGGGGGATTTTATTGTAGTATTTGTTATGTTATAGATATTATGTGTGTTGGGCGAAATAGGAATGCTGATTATAAGGATGATGTGGATAATCACGGATTTACAAACCCAGATTCATCAGCGTAAATCAGTAAAATCCGTGTCATCCGCGTTCTATTTCTTAATAATTCAACACCTGTTTGTAAACTTACAGTTTAGGCGGTTTACGCAATTCCTTGGTCTCGGACCGTTTTAGTTTGTTTTCCAGACGCTTCCTATGAACGCGCATTGGTGTCTTTGTGGCTATACGCTTTTTGATAGGGGTGAGGGCCTTTTCGACCAACCTATAAAACTGCTCTATTGCCTTTTCTTTGTTTTTAATTTGTGATCTTGAATGTTGGGAAATAATAATCAAAACCCCATCGTTGGTGATTTTGTTTTTAAGCTTTTCGAGGAGGGTTTCTTTTTCTTCATCACTAAGCATAGCGGAATTTGTGACATCGAAGCGAAGTTCAACTTTGGTGTTGACCTTGTTTACATGCTGTCCGCCCGGGCCGCTACTCCGGGAAGTCTTAAATATCAGTTCACTATCGAATTTGTGTCCCATTATTTAGTGCCGCACCCGCTTTTTTTATCCACACACGATTTAGAACTTGGGCAGTTGCTTCCGCAACCTTTTAATACAATCAGAAGTATAGCTTTTGTCTTCATTTCATATAAATTTAAAAACGTGTTACAAAGTTAACAACTTTAGCAAAATGAAACAGGTTGATCCATTTGCTACAAGGCCATTATTGTTTATTTCCTGATATATTGAAAAAAGTAATTTGTTTTCATTCATTGATTAGTGTGAGAAAATGTAAGCAAATGAAACGTGAAGCGTTAATGACAATAAATGTGAGCTTATCTCAATGACAGCGCAGCAAATGACAACGAAGCGTAATGACCGTAAAGTTTAATGCCAGTAAAAAAATACTAAAAATATGTAATACCTGAACAAATAAGAATATCTTTGCCGCGAATTTTTAAATATAATACAATGAATAAAGGAACAGTAAAATTTTTCAACGACTCAAAAGGTTACGGATTTATTAAAGACGCAGACTCTGCAAAAGAGTACTTTGTACACGTTAACGGTTGCAAAGAAACCATTCAGGAAAATGACGAAGTAACATTCGAACTTGAAGAAGGAAGAAAAGGATTAAATGCAGTGAATGTACAACTCGCGTAGTTGATATTTTCGTAACATTAATAATTTTGAGTCCTGCCTTGGCGGGACTTTTTTTTTGCTACCAACTCTCGCTTTCCTCTTCGCTGATCCCAAATGCCTTCAGGTTGTTCACTCCCAGCTCACTGTTAATTCTGCGGTTCCACAAAATAAGGCCCTTTTTGTTGTAACCTTGTTGTGTATCTTTTTTAAGTTTGTCCAGGTCTTTATAGAGATCTCTCATCTCCTCATCGTACAATTTTGAAATTTCCTCTCGGCTTGGATTTTTTAAGCCTTTAAGTTTTTCAACAAGTTTCCATCGGTGTATTTCGTGAAGGTCGAAGCACATGTTTAAATACAAAAGCACATATAAATCTCGTGGGAGATTGGCTAAATACGACATGCTCCTGTCAATAGATGCCCGGCTGTAAAAATATGTAGTGTCGCCCTGGTTTTCGTAATCAAGAAAAATATGACCGCTCAAAAAATGACTGCTTGCGGTTTGATAATGGATGTTTATAAATCCATTTTCCATATTCAATTTTTGTACTGGCTTTTCAATTGGGATATCGCCCCACTTCAGTCGTGTTTTGCTATTCCAGCATAAATACGGCGATTCAACGTAAGTTGATTTTACAGTAAATTCATCGTGATTGATTAGGTATCCGTTGGTTTTAAAAAACTCAGTAAAGTCAGTTTTATCTTTACTTGCCGGGATGTAATAATTATTTTTCCAAAAAATGTCGTTGTAGGGGTACGACAGTATCCTGTGATAATCAAAATCAAGATCAACAGGCCTGGATATAGGCATTTCAAAAGGGGTATCATAATCGTAAAATGCCAGCAAGGCTTTCGATGAAATTTTATCATCCGCCCTGTTTGATAAAGCAAAACTGTAATTGTAAAATATTGACTGTAAGTTTATCGCACCGGGCTCATAATTAAGTTCCAGGGAAATGTCCAGCGAATCAACCCTTGCACCGTTCTGGATGGATTCCAGGAATATCTTCTTGGTGTTGTTAATATTGAGACTTAATTTTTGAAGGCTATTATTGTTAGTGTTGATGAAATACTTTCCGCTAAAGAATAAACCAATATCATTTTTAGGTTCAAAAGCTACTACAACTATTTGATCTTCCTCGTTTCCAAAAATGTAATCGATACTCAGGTCGAAGATTGATTTTATCGATTGATTCCCCAGGTTTGATGGTATTAGTGGGAGCTTTTGTTCTGTGTTTTTAAGAAATGGTGAAAAGTCGCAGAGGATGTCGGTGGTGTTTAAACTTACAAACGAAAAATTATCTGTGGCTACCAACCCGGCCCGGCCATTTTTTAGCTCAAGGTCAACAACACCCGAACGGGGGTTCAAGCGTGCATTATAAAATGCCTCGAAAATTTCAAGAGGTTGGCCCATCTCTGATGAAAGGCAAAGGAATGCTTTCGACAGTTGTTCCCATTTTTCTTTCCTGTATTTTTTGATGAGCTTTTTCAATAATCCGAAGGCATAACTCTCCTCGTCGCCAAGTACCAGTACCTCACTGAGGTGGTTCACAGCTTTTTCAAGCCTTACTATTTGTTGGTTGGTTTGGCGATGTAAAGCAAACTCCCTGGTTTCGTAGCCCATAAAGTGAACCACAATTGTGTCGCAGCTAAGTTTGCGTTTGTCAATAACAAATTCACCATCTTCGTTGCTAATTGTCCCGTAAACAGTGCCCTTAAATTGGATGGATGCAAAGGGGAGGTTTTCATTATTCGCATTCACAACCTTACCATTAATATAATTGCCCGGTGCTTGGGCAAATAATGCTGTTGCTGTTAGCATGCACAATAGAATAATCGATATTTGTTTTATCAGCGGGTTCATTTTTCAAAATGATTTTACTGGAATGTTAGCTTATGTGTTCGATTTAAACCCAATTCTTTTGCGCTCTTTTTTTTCGATTTCGTGCATATCTTTTTTTATGAGATAATCTAAGGCTTCATACACACCTTTAAACTGCTTATCGTATTTACCCTCTAGTGTCATGTCAATTGTGAGGTTTCGGGTTATTTTGACGTTTCAATGTGCAACGCACGATTGAAAGTCAGGGCATTGACATTGAAACGTGCGGAGCACTTTCAATCGTCATAATATGTTTGACATGACACCTTTTGAGGTTTCAATTTGCAACCTCAAATTTTCCCATTCAGGTTTGGTAAGTTGAAACAAAAAATCTTTTGGAAACCTTTTTAAATTCCTTTTCACGGCAAGGTTTAGATTTTTAGTTTGAACTTCGTAAAGTTCAGCCAGGTCAAAGTCCAGCATCACCTTTTGGCTCCTGATTTTGTAAATCTTATTTTGGATGAGTTGTAGTTCCATGTTTGCCTTACTTATTATGCGCTTTATTAATTTACCAAAGGGATTTGCTGTTGATGCAACCGGCAAATAATACGGTAATGTATCGTACACCCTTTGATTAACAATGCACCCAAAGGTACAAATATTTGTATTTCGGGTAGAAAGCCTAAGCTGGTTAATTCATAAATCAGGGCTAAAGCCCTATCTGTGGGTTTTTCCATAACCCAGCCATTAATGGCTGGGTTATGGAAAAACCAAGCGACATGTAAGGGCTTTAGCCCTTTTCTTCATTGTTTATGAATTAACCAGCAAAAATAAAAATGTCACACTTCAAAAATATTTTCTAATTTAACGGCCTGAAATACTTAATCTGCAATACATTTTCATATGTTACATAACGCATGTTCAATGAAAAGGTCTTTTTGTTCAATGAAACCATGTCTTCGTTCAGGATTTGCAACACATCTAAAAAATCATAATACAAAAACAAACTAATATGAAAAAAGCATTTTTACTCTTTGCAGCAATTTTTATTGCCATACTGGCAACTTTTTCACAAACTGGTTCAATTACTAATGTTCAAGTTGAGCAGCGAACTGATGGCAGTGGGCTGGTGGATATTAACTATGACCTTAGCGGACCCGAGGACAGCTATTTTTTGAATATCCGGGTAAGCTTTGATGCCGGTGATATTTACAACCCGGTGAGCTTTGCATCTCTTGGGGGTGATGTTGCCGAGGTTAGCCCTGGCAGCAGGCACATTGTATGGAACCCTGCCATTGACCACCCCAACCGTTACAGCCCACAAACCAAAATTAAGATTATTGCCTATGTGGCGGGCATTGATAATCCCTGCCCGGATGCACCAACAGTAGAGGATTACGACGGTAATGTGTATTTTACCGTGCTTCTGGGCGGTCAATGCTGGATGGCATCTAACCTGAACACAACCAGGGATGACGGCGGTAACCAGCTAACCCGCTACTGCTACAGCAATAATCCTGATTACTGCGAATTGTATGGTGGCCTTTATACCTGGGCCACGATAATGAACGGCTCAGCAAGCAGCAATGGTAATCCCAGTAATGTGCAGGGCATTTGCCCCACGGGATGGCACGTGCCCAGCGATAGCGAATGGACTGAACTGACTGACTATCTCATCAACAATTATGTCGATATTAATTCCAGTAACGTGGGCAACAAACTTAAATCGTGCAGGCAGGTAAGTTCACCGCTGGGCGGGGATTGCAGCACCTCCACACACCCACGGTGGGACTCACATGGCACCCACTACGGTACAAATGATTTTGGTTTCAGTTCGCTTCCGGGTGGCTCCTGCAGCAGTGGCTCATTCTACTATCTGGGCTCCAACGGTTACTGGTGGTCATCCACGCAGTACTCTTCACCGAATGCGTGGGGCCGGCAGATGCTCTATGGCTATGGTCACGTGGGCCGCAGCCACGACAATAAGTCAAACGGGTTCAGCGGACGCTGCTTAAGGGATTAGTACTATTTGACTATTTATCTATTTGACTTTTCCGCGAAGCGGCGAATTTTTTTGAGAAATGAAGGTTTTTGACATATATAAACTTGAGCAGGCAAACACCAATAATTGTTACCTGATAAAAGACGGTATTTTTTGGCGGGCATGGGAGAAATCGGCCATGTTGTTTTACAAAAACATTAAGCCTTACAATGTTAAGCGAAAGAACTTTAAAGGAATAAATGCTAACCTGGTTTACCTGGGTTTCCCTGATAAGTATTTGTATAGTATAAAAGATAAATGTATTACAGCAGAACTAAACATTGAGCAAAATGATGAATTGATAAAGATTACAGGCTTCAATGATTGCACTCAATTTGATGATTGGAAAGATGGTGTGAAGGAAACTCAACAGAAAATAGCTGAACCAAAACCTGGATATCAGATTAGTGACAAAACTG
>Ga0075111_1000842_pt1 | contig 14268 bp, 14 predicted proteins | sample AntAceMetag02UKK_FD_69787 | JGI IMG/M metagenome (GOLD analysis project Ga0075111, IMG submission 69787) | Saline lake microbial communities from Ace Lake, Antarctica - Antarctic Ace Lake Metagenome 02UKK | ecosystem: Environmental > Aquatic > Non-marine Saline and Alkaline > Saline | place... | reverse complement strand
CTTTGCAACACAAAAAGAAGTTGACCTTTGTATGGAACATATTCGCATTAGACACAAACAAAGACAGGCGGATATTGACAGGTATTATTGAGGAAAGTTATTTTAGTAAAGTAGAATTATGAAAAGAAGTTTTGTATTGACAATTCTAATTGTCGCTACGGTATCGTGTTTTTCGAAAGTAATAAAGTACAAAAGCTTAAATTATGATATTGAGAAACCAAATGTCGAGGCTTATGAAACTAAATACATTACCACCTATCATACAATTGACCTCAATAACAATGTAATTAGTTATAAATGTGGCACTGTTACTGAAAAATATCCCATTAATTCAATCTCTGATGAAGGAACATATTATCGTTTTTTGATTAATTCGGGAGGGGTAAAAAATATTTGGGCGTCCGTAAGCCCATACAATATCGAATATGAATATTTAAATGGAATAAAATTCATATATTATGACATTTCTGCACTGACAGCCATTAAAAATTTAAAAAATTAGTGTTCCTTTTGGTAATAACCTCCAAGCAGGTTACGGTATTTCATAATCCTCTTAGCATATGAAAGGCCTATGCCCTTAAGCTTGACTAACTCAGCAGAGTCTGCACTATTGATTTCGATCAGAATCTTCTCTTTAATATATTCGACTTGCTGTTTCTTAATCAGTGTATCTTTCTCTGGTAATAGTATAAACTCAGCTAACTTTTCATAATCAAGATCCGAAATACTGTACATTTTCATTAAATCACTCTTCACCCTAAAAACCCCTCCGGCTTCAATAAAATTCAACATGTTTTGATATTGGTACACTTTGTAGTTTTGTTTTCAATTCCTCTAAATCTAGTGAAGCTTTCCTGATTTCCTTTTGCGGTTTTTCAACTTCCGCGAAAGCACCATATTAAATGCAAGGATAATAAAAATAAAAATGATCAATCCAAGCACTAAAATAGTAATGGGTAATAATCCAGAAACCAGAAGTATGCTATATTTTCTTGATGACTTTTCCTGTATAAACTGATTACCATGTTGGTTTAATTCAAGTCCAAAAACTGTATTTACGTCCAAAGAGTCAGCGATGGATTGCATCACTTCCTGATTAACTTTGAGAGAATCCTGCATAATCAAGTACAAATCCAGATATTTTTCCGCGCTATCTAACTTATGCTTTGCAGCGTAGGCCAACGACATTTCACGATATATTTGTGATATTTCCAGTTTTACACCAATTTCAGTTGCAATCAAGAGACTTTGGTTCAGGTATTCCAGAGCACTTTTGTATTGGTGGGATTTGAGGAGATTGTGAGCGATATAGAACAAGGACTTGGCTATCTCATGGTCTTCCCCCAATTCCTGACTGATTTTCAAGCTGCGGATATGTATTTCATTGGCTTTATCTATTTGCCCTTTATCTTCAAGTATCCTTCCGACCAGGTTTAGCCTATTGGTAATTCCCTTTTTAGTACCAAGTTCTTCTCTGATTAATAAGGATTGATACAACAAACTTAATGCTAAATCAGATTCAGTAATTTGATAATATATAGTTGCCAAATTATACAATACCTTTGATTTACTAAACAAATTGTTAGTACTGTCTGCAAGCAGCAACGCTTTATTATAGTACTTTAATGCTTCAGTAAACTCATCTTTCATATCGCAAACAGCACCCATGCTTATCAAAATATCAAGCACAAGATCTAAATCACCAACTACATCAATTTCAGCGTAGGCTAGAGAATAGTAATGAAGTGTTGAATCAAACAAACCCAAATAAAAGTAGCCATTCCCAATGTTATTCAATATTGTTGAGATTTTCCTTGGACTATGAAAACGCTTTTGAACTAACAATGCCTCTTGCAATAAACATATTGCAGAATCATAATCACCATACAAATAGTGAATTACAGCTATCCCATTCAAACACCACGACCAACCCATACTATCTTGAACTTGAAGGAAACTTTCATATGCTGTTTGAAAAAGTATCATGGCCGAATCGTACTTACCTTGCATATAAAACACGTTTCCTAAAGCTTTAATTGACGTCGCCTCTAAACTCAAATCACCAGCATCTTTTGCAAGCTTTACTGCCTCACGAACAAAATATTCCGCCTTTTTGGGATCATTATACCTGTACTCCTCTGATAATTCTACTAATATTTCAACTTGCTTATCAATATTCTTTTGTGCTATAACTGAATCTAATTCTGCACTATAATCCTGAGATTGAAGAAATAGAGGCATAATAATGATACTGAAGAGAATAAAGAGTTTAAGCCGTATAAACAACTGCAGATTGTGCCAACATATGTTTAAAGAGTCACGCATTACAAATTTTCCTTTACTGCCAAATAATGCTTCAATTTTTCATATAATTCTTCATATATCAAAGGGACATTTTTCAATTCATCAACAGATTTGTAGTGGCCATGCTCGTCTTTAAAGCTAAAAATCGATTTTACAATATAGTACTCTACATAGGGGTGCTTAAGCAAAGCCTTAAACTCAACTTCGTTTAAATCCATCTTCTGGACCAGTTCAACATTTAATACTACGTTATCAACAAAACCAATATATCTGGCACTATCCATCCCAAAAACCTCAAGTAACTGTTCCTTTTGGTAATAACCCCCAAGCAAGCTACGGTACTTCATAATCCGCTTGGCATATGAAGGGCCTATGCCCTTAAGCTTGACTAACTCAGCAGAGTCTGCACTATTGATTTCGATCAGGACCTTCTCTTTAATATATTCGACTTGCTGTTTCTTAATCAGTGTATCTTTCTCTGGTAATAGTATAAATTCTGCCAATTTTTCATAATCAAGATCCGAAATACTGTACATTTTCATTAAATCACTCTTCACCCTAAAAACCCCTCCAGCTTCAATAAAATTCAACATGTTTTGATATTGGTATTCTTTGAATCCAAGCTTTTTCCAATCTACATTATTAATATGGTTTGGATCAAACAGGAAAGGTTCCGATTTAGGCTCAATCTTCTTCTTTGCAATTGGGCGAGTTTCTTTTTCAATTTCTTCAATTTCAATATAGGACTCCAAAACAGCATATTCCTCATCAGAAATTGAATACATCTTTTTCACATCATCCTTTTTATAAAATCTCCCTCCTGCATTTTTGTACTTGAAAATAATGTCAACCTGCCGCTTGGATAATCCAAGATCCATCCATTTTTCGTGGGGCAAAGTATTAGGGTCGAAAGGAAAGGGTGTTAATGAATCCTTTTCTTCCGCTTTTTGCATGAGGGCTTCAAACTGCCTGACTTCTTCTGCAAAATCAGAAGACATTTCATAATCAGGTTTAAAAAAATGGGGTAAGAAATAATTGGACGCCATTAATAAAAGTAAAATGACAAATAAAATAATGGAGCCATTGCGATGAGCCCGGCTGAAATAAAAATAGTTCTTTATCCAATCACTAAGTTTTGCCACCTTTAGGATATTTGATAGCAAATATAATGACAATTATTTTGCTGCTCACTATTAAATGCATTCAAAATGCCTATACTATAGACCCCCAGTAAACTCCCCCTTAGAGTATAAGCATTTTACGCGTACATCCACATTCATATTTTTAATAACTTTGCAAGTGTTTCTTGATAAACAAAAAATAACATATTAAAAATAAACATTAAAACTTGCACCATGGAAATACTTAGAAAACGCAATCTTAGACCGTCATCAAGACAGGAAAGCTCAAGATATAAAATTGATACAAAGAAAGTATCAAAAGATGATGTTTTGATAATTGAGATTTATCATGAAAACAATGCTAACGAGTTATTATTTAAATATCGGGTTTCTGGGAAGGATTTATCAGATAAGAATCAAATTCATTTTAGTGCCAATGAAATAAATGATAACATTGAAATAATTTGGCATACAGAAATAAAAATAGAAAATATTTTTACTAAAAATAATTAGTTATGAAAAAAATCATTCCTTTTACTCTATTAATGATAATTGGTTTATGCATTAATGCTCAAATAAATCTTGAGCATACTTTTCAAGGTGTTGGCGCTAGTCCAATTAATACTCAAACAAGAACGATATACTATACTGTCATAGATTATACTATCCAAAATATTTATAATGATGATTATACGTTTTACAAAACTATTTCAATAACCCCTCCTTATGGTTATAAGGTTCACCTAGGGTATTTGCATATTTCAGACAAGTTATTTAATTTGGACAATAATATTGAATTTATTGTGTCATTTCAGGATACATTGAATAATACAGGTTATTTACTTAAACTGTATAATGAAAATGGTACTGAACTTATGGATTTTGGGAATGCTTTTAGTGGATATCCCCATCAAACAATAAACAATCAACTACGCTTCAATGTTCTCCGCTATACAAATTACCCTTATGATTATTCGACCGATATTTATTCATTACCAGGAACTTTAACATCAATACAACCACAAATCATAGATGATATAAATCCCTTCGTCTATCCAAACCCAGCAAAAGATTTTATTTTCATTAATTATAAAATTAATGCGTCTGATATAAAAGACCTTAAAATTTATGATTCGAATGGGGTATTAATTGAGACTAAAAGAATAGGTGGTGCATTTGATAAAATCAAACTTGATATATCAGAATACAAATCAGGGCTTTATATTTACAGGTACAATGATTTAAGTGATAAATTTATAGTAAAGTAATTTGTTTCTATTTGTGTGAATCCATAAAATACGAAAAGATATGATCATCAATTTGAATTCAAATAAAAGCCAAAAAGAATAAAAATAAAAACTTGAACAATGGACATAGTCAGAAAACGTAATCATAAACCAATTAATACTCAAACAAGAACGATATACGTTACTGCTGAATAAAATTCCAAGAAATGAAAAAAATCGACACTATCAATAAAATGCTTCAGCAAGAATTAATTGAAAGGAAAAAGAGTTTTTTTACCCTTGCTCAAGCTAACAAGATATTATTTGAGAAAGGAATTTTAAGCAAAAATGAACTCTCCAATGGCTATTTAAAAAATAAACTTGAACAGGGAGAAATTCCACAATCCTTTAAAACGACTCGCAAGCCACGGCAATGGAGAATACTCAAAGATCTACACTTCAAAAAACCAATGAGTCCTGAAAATAAAGTTAAAAAAGCCGTTACTAAACAGGGAAAAATTAAAACAAAAAAAAAGACACTTTCAATAATTACTACTGAACGCACTCATAGGGAAAATGAAAAGCCACTATACTTTTTGTGCCCTACATGTGGTGTAAACCTTTCTGTACCTGAAGAACATCGAGGTGAATTCAATTTATGTTGTTACCATTGCAAGAATACATTTAGAAACCCATTAATTCAACACATTATTATTAAAAAAGATGTACCCTATAATTCTAATAATAGTCAAAAAAAAACAACAGATCTAGGTCAAAAAAAAACAACAGCTCAAGATAAGATCAACGTAGGATGTTTCTTAATATTTATAATTGTTTTTTTAATAGTTATTTTTGCTGCCATTTTTGATGATGATCCAAGATCAGATACTGAAATTTACATTGACCAACAAAAGGAAATTTATAGACGTGAAAAAGAAAATGCAGCAACAGAAGCCGCCTTTGAAGCATTAAAGCAAAAAGCAAGAAATGAAGTTGATAATGAGAAATAACCTAAATTTTGAAGGAGCTATAATTCATTCCTCAGAATTAAGAGTCTGATTAATTCAAAAAAAGTATTGAAAATATTAATCCCCTATGTTCCCATCTTCAACATGATTGTCAGGATTATCAAGTTCTGGCTTCTTCAAAATCTTTGTGAAAAAGTAGATGGTTAATGAAATGACAGTAAGCCAAACGATGCTCATAAGTATAATTGCAGATGTATTCATTATTGATTTTGGTGTTTGTGTGCGTTCTTTTTAAAAGCATAATAAACTGCAAACGATATTCCTATAAAAACCAAGAGCAGCAATAAGCGGGACATATCTACATAAAATTTATTATTAATAACCCGCCCCTCATAAAGTGGATCACCAATACTAACAAAATCGCCCACTCCAACAAGTAATTTCATTTTAGTAGAATATTGATAAGTTTTTGCAACTAAATCTTTATCTCCTGCCTGGCCTACCCTGATATAGTGTTTTTTGCGTTTAATAAAAATGCTATCAACAGTTCCATCATTTTCAGAATAAAAAGTATGAGCAAAGTATTTTTTATTTGGCCCTTCGCCCTTGTGGGTGATTTTTCCGATGATACTTGCGGGGCTTACTTCCCAACCTTTTATGCTTAATTTTGACCAATCATCATTAACGGGTGCAGCCAAGGCACCAAAAAATATTGCGATTAACATCACTGGTGTAACATATTTTAGAAGATACTTAAACAACACTGGGATTTTAATATCTGCCCCTTCATTGATTTCTTTCCAACCTTTATCAAGACCAAATACCCACGCAAATAAAATGGCTTCGAGCATGGCAAAGACAACCAGAGATACCGTTCCTGCCCAGTAATCGTATTCATCAAACACACCTTTCTGAAAGAAAAATACGGTAGGAAGTCCAAGCACCAAAACACCAATGCCAAATGCCAGGGCGGAACGCTTTCGCGACCATTTGAATTCATCTTTTAGGAAACCCAAAATCGGTGTCCCCATGGCAAGCGATGATGTGATACCTGCAAAAAACAATAACCCAAAAAATGCCATTCCTGCAATTGCCGATAATATAGTCCCCCACTGTTCAAACAAGTAGGGCATCGTCCGGAAAGCAAGTCCTAAACTCCCCTGATTGGTTAACTCAACCACTCTGTCAATGCCAAGATATCCAACCGAAATTGGGATAATAATGGAACTACCTAAAACGATTTCAACAAACTCATTGGTGAATCCCGCTGACATGGAGTTAAGGGCAATGTCTTCTTTTTCTTTTACATAGGAGGCGTAGCATTGAATGGTCCCCATCCCGACAGATAAAGTAAAAAACATTTGTCCGGCAGCCGCAAGCCAGACTTTTGGGCTGGCCAGGGAACCGTAATTTGGTGTCCACAAAAAATTCAACCCTTCAAATCCATCAAAGATAGCTCCCTGGTTTCCAGCCTTCATGGTAATCCCTTTAATCGCCAAAAAGATTCCGAAGATAATCAGCAATGGGACACCAATTTTAGCGGCTTTTTCAATTCCACCACTCAGGCCTTTGCTTAAAATCCAGGTATTAAGTGCCAGGCATAAAATGAAAAATACAATTGCCTCAAAAGGAATCCCGGTTGTAGAGGTTGTTACATCAAGATAATTTTCAAAAAACCCGGCAACCTGGTGTTGATCCATGCTATTGAAAGTACCCGCAATTGAATGAAAAACGTATGACATGGTCCAGCTTTCTAAGTAGCAATAATAGGATGCAATAGCGATATTAGAAAAAATACCAAACACGCCAACATATCTCCAGATGCGCTGCTTGCTCAAACTATTCATTATAAAGGGGGTGGAATGGTGGCCAAATTTTCCACCAAACCTTCCGGTTGACCACTCAATCATGAGTAATGGCAATCCTAATAAAACCAGGCTAACAAGGTAGGGAATAATAAAAGCGCCACCTCCATTTTGCACCGCCTGAACCGGAAACCTCAAAAAGTTCCCAAACCCAACTGCATTCCCGGCCATGGCCAATACCAAGCCAATGCGGGAACCCCACGCTTCTTTTTTAATCAATTTTGGTTTGTAAGATTGTTTCATACACGTTTTGCAATTGAATTATCCTGACAAAGGAATTTGATTAGAAGATTTACCAACGAGAAAAAAAAGGAACAGCCACAGATTTCTCAGAATTGCACAGATTTCTTCTTTGATAATTTGTACTTTTTCGTTACAATTGTACTTTCCTAAATTTTGACATGCAATAATACAAAAAATGGACACTCCATTCATGAGTTATAAACCAGAAAAGAATGCAAAGAAGAGTTGAAGGGAAGTAAATATTATTGTATTACAATTTTTTTTACCTGATTAAACTCTTTGTTAAAAAAACAAATGAAATAAATTCCGGCCGGCAATTCTTTCAAATCAAGTTGTTTTGTGGTAGTGTAACTTGTTTTTTCAATTATATCTATTCGACGAGTTTTAGCATGAAGGTCTATTACTTTTACTTGAAATTCCTCAGCTTCGCCTTCGATTGAGATTTCAATTATTCCATTGGATGGATTTGGGTAAACACTTATTACGTGACTGGAAAAAGGATACAATCCTATTCCAACCTGATCATAATATGAAGCACCTATTTCGGCAATGGTCCCATCAGGATCAATATACGCTGGATCAGGGTTTCCTGCATCGATACAGGGTGAATTTTCCGATATTTGAAAATTGTAATTTTCAGGATCAATAAACTCAGGATCCATAAATAAATTAAAATAGGTATCGCATGGATCACCATTTGTGTTGTTAGTTATGATTTGCCCAAATGCATTAGGTATGTTTCCAATTATATTGGTTTCGTTATCCCAGTATAGGTTAAAGTTAAAGAGTGTCGGTATTGATAAAATGTTGAGACCGATGTGATTTTCATAGAAAATATTATTCAATACTGTAAAACCTGTTGTATTAAAGCACTTTATTCCATACGAATTGAAGCAAATTGTATTATTCTGAATAACCGGATTAGCATCAGAAAAATGCACACCATAGCCATTGTCTGACAGATAATTACCAAAAATATATGCTGAAGCTTCATAGCAATTCACCCCAGATGAATTGTTGCGTATTATGTTTCCAATTATTGATGGATGTGAAGAATAATTGCAATAAACGCCGGTCGCTTCATTATCAATAATAATGTTTTGAATAATTGTTGGAAAGGAGGAGTACGTGCACCAAATCCCTACATAACTATTATCTATTCTGTTGTTATCAATTATTGGAGATGAGTTTTCTGCGCAAAAAATACCGCTATTAGGATGAGCATTGTAACCACAGTAAGTTAAGGTATTATTCTTAATATTCGGGGAAGAATTATTTAGACAATAAATACCATACCTACTGGTACGACGAATTGTACTATTGGCCATTTCAAGGTAGGCATCATTGCACTCAACCCCGTCTTTTGAAAATTCAATTTTAGCATATGATATTACACTATTGCCCAGAGGACAGTTTTCAAAAGTTATCCTTTGCCAATCACCTGGCTTCTGGATGATATATCCTGAGGTAAAAATTATTGAATCGGCGAGAGTGCCTTCCGCAATCAGGGTACCATAGACTTTCATTTCATAATAATCCTGAAATACTACAGTAACACCTGGCTCGATAGTTAATGTTTGGGAGTTTGGGACCAAAATATTTCCAACAACATGATATTTATATTCGGGTGTCCAAACACCATTTACCGAACCTGAAACTTCTAAAATCATTCCGGAATGAAGCACTACATCTTCAAGTGTTATACTAGTTGAAATAAGAATTTCTCCTGGGATTGTATAAGGCAACCAAGTGGAATTTGAATAGTGAATTGTGTAAATGCCTTCAGAAAGGCCTTTCAAATATGAACCATCAGAATTGGTATAAGTACTGTCAGATTGTGCTGATGGTGAAATAGCCTCAAATAGGACTAAAGTCCCCCCGTGGTCATCAACACCTTCAAGGTAGCAATAGCCGTCAACCGTTGCTGATTTAACATCTGCAAAAGCAGTTTGTCCGATGATAATAAGAATCATCAAAAGTGAGAACTTGTAGAGGTTTTTCATAACAATAAATTTTTAGATGAAATGTGAATAAAAAGAATCTTTTTTTTGAACAAAAACAATCTACTTCTTGTAATGCAATTTCATTGGCATCCAAAGTGTCGATTATTATAAGCTTCAAATGTAGGGATTTTTTTAAGAAAATCTTTGACGACAACAAAACCACTAAATATTTAGATGGGATAGCAATGAGATAAAACCTATTTAAGCCAAACTTGTGGGTCCATGCAGGTGGATGAATCCAAAGCATTAAAAATCGCTCGCCTATTCATCCCCGCAATATTTCGGCAATCAAAATAGTTGAAGTGAACATAGTTATGATCCTTGATTTAGCGTGGATAAGGTAATAAGGTTGATAATTCAAGGGGTACGGTTTTATACTAAGGTTGAAGAAAAGGATAAGGTTTTTTTTGCGGAATATTTGTTACCAAGATAAAAACCTTATTTTCTTGCTGTTCCCAAACCTTAGTACAACAATTTTCACCTATTGAAAAACAACCTTATTACCTTATTTTTAGGAGGATAAAGGAGGGTGATTATAAATAAACACTAAAAAAGCCATTTTTTCTCCCAGTACATCAAATTATTATTTAGCCTAAAAATCCAGCGTCAATTGCACACCCTCATTTTTTCTTTGTTCAAGGTTGGAAATACCAAGCCCAAGCAGGCGAACTCCCTGAGCTTCTAATCCCAGCATATTAAATATTTCAGCTTTTACCCCTTGCAGGTCGTCAAATTTTGTGATGATATAATTGACACTTTTACTTCTGGTAATGGAAGTAAAATCTGCATATTTCAGTTTTAAAGTAACTGTCCGGCCGTATATACTGTATTTCTTCATCCTTCGATAAAGTTCATCTGCAATGATATCTAACTGTTCTTCCATTTCACACCGGGTCATCAAATCTGAATTGAAAGTATTTTCGGTGCTGATGGATTTTCGTTCACGATCAGGTTCCACGGCACGCTCATCAACACCCCTGGCAATTTTATAGTAATAGGCACCAACTTTACCGAACCATCTTACCAATTCCTGGAGGTCGTATTTTTTCAAATCAGCACCACTTAAAATTCCAAGGTTTTTCATTTTCATGGCGGTTACTTTTCCAACACCATGAAACTTTTCGATGGGTAACTTTTCGATGAATTCGATGGCATGAACCGGATGGATGAGAAAATAGCCGTCAGGTTTGCGGTAATCGGAGGCAATTTTTGCAAGAAATTTGTTGTAGGAAACGCCCGTTGATGCAGTAAGGTTAAGTTCCTCGCGAATGCGTGCTTTAATTTCGAAGGCAATGTCCCTGGCATATTTCAGGCCTTTTTTGTTTTCCGTCACATCAAGGTAGGCTTCATCCAAAGAAAGCGGTTCCACAAGGTCTGTATAATCAAAAAATATTTCCCTGATTAGTTTTGAAACGCTTTTATAAACATCAAAGCGGGGTTTCACAAAAATAATTCCCGGGCATTTGCGATAAGCTATCTTCGATGGCATTGCAGAGAAAACCCCAAACTTTCGTGCTTCGTAACTTGCAGCTGCAACCACTCCCCTGTCGCGGTTTCCACCAACAGCAAGTGGTTTTCCGCGGTACTCTGGGAAATCACGTTGTTCAACAGAAGCATAAAATGCATCCATATCAACGTGTATTATTTTTTGGTAGTCTTGCAAGGTTTTTTGAACTCGTTTTCACTAATTCCCGAATAAATTGCTGAAATAGGTTTGAGGTTCTTTGCTTCACTATATTCATCTTCCCAGTTTCCAACATCAATGTACGAAAAATCGTTTATCAATTGTGAATCGTTCTTAGCCGAATATTTATAGCCTTCAATAAGTTGACTATCCAATGTGCTTTTCTTCATTTTTTAATGAAATTTAGAAACTGGTATGATTTCAATATTTTGCTTTTCAAGTAACTTGCACGTATTATCAAGGTCTTCGGTGAAACCCAGCAGGAAGCCACCACCACCCGAGCCGCATAATTTCAGGTAGTAATCGCCCGACTCCAAACCTTGTTTCCAAATATCCATAAATGCTGTTGGGATCATTGGTTTTAAATGTGAAAGCAGGAATTTGCTGAGGGATTTAAGGTTATTGAAAAAGTTGCGTGTATCACCCTTTATCAACGCTTCGATGCTGCCATTGGTAAAAGGGATCATTTGCGATTTTACCACATCCATGAAACCCGCGTCTTTACATTTATCAAAAAACAGTTTTACAAGCGGGCCGGTTTTTCCTGGTTTACCGGTATTGATAAGGAATATGCCACCGTTTTTAGAAAAATCGCGGGGTATGCCCACAGGCTCAATTTGTGCATTGGGCTTGATCAGCAAGGGATTTTTCATATAACTATTCAGCGGGTCCATACCGGAACTCACCCCATGAAAATAGGATTCGATTTGCGAAAACATCTCCTTTAGTTTTTTAAACTCCGCCTTACTCAACTCATTGGCTCCACCTAATTTTTCACGTCCGTATTTGTCGTAAATGGCAGCAACCATAGCACCCGAACTCCCAATACCAAAACCTTGGGGGATACTCGACTCAAAATACAAACCATTCTCAACATCATTTTCCAGTGCCTGCAAATCAATATCAGCAATCAAACGGCCCTCTTCTTTCAGCTTTTTCATATAAGCCAAAAATCCTGCTAGCGATTGATTGGATTCTTCGGCAAAATTCTGGTCGGTGTATTTGTCTTCATGAATAAAACTCAGTTCACCCTTAAAGTGCGTGTATGGTACGGTGAGCGCCATCGAATCATACATGATGCTGTATTCGCCAAACAACAATATCTTCGCATTAAATATTCCGTCTTTCTCTGTCATCTTATCAAACTCTTTTGGGGCCATTGCCCATTAAATCTTCAATTACAGTTTCATTTTCACAATACTTTAGCAGACATTTATTAATGAACTTCTTAACTCTTTCATTTTCCTTTTCGGGATAAAGCAGGTGCACATTTGGCCCGGCATCCAGTGTGAAGCATAAATTAACCCCACTTTGCTTTCTGAATTTTACAATCTCATGAATAATTGCAAGGGTGTTGGCGCCATATAAAATAAACCCGGGACTTGATGCCATCATCATCGCATGAAGGCTGAGGGCTTCGTTTTCGACAACTTCAATAAAAGTACCTATATCGCCCTGGGGAATTGCATGAATCAATTTATTTAGATTATCCACGGCGTGCACATAACGAGCTTCGGCATAAGGATGACCGTTCATCAAAGCATGGCCGGCACGGCTCGAAACTTCTTTTGCGCCTTTACTCACGATGAGTATGCTATCGCGAAAGCCTTCAAAAACCGGATGTATAGCTTGCGTAAATTGTGTGGCAAAATTATCTGACGAACCTTCAATTAAACCGGTTTCGCCCCAACTTGCCAATGCACCATAAACGCTACGTGCAGCACTCCCGGAACCAATCCTTGCAAAATAGGACGCCCGCTTAAAAAATTCATCATTTTGATTTTCTTTGCCTTCAAGCAAGAGTTGCTTGATACTGCACAGGCACAAAGCCAGCGCACTCATAGCTGATGCAGATGAGGCAATACCGGCTGAATGTGGGAAAGTATTTTTGCTGTTGATTATGAAATGAGAATCTTTTAGAAAAGGCAACTCAGTGGAAATGTTTTCAAAATATTTTACAATCTTGCTTTCAAACAATTCATTCTTTTCGCCTTCAAAGAAAAATTCAAGGGATATTTTGCCAGGAGTTTTTGACTGATTAAATTCAACACTTGTTTCGGTAAACGAACTGGAAAGCGTCATACTTAATGAGGGATTGGCCGGGAGTTGAAAGCCCTTTTTTCCCCAGTATTTCACCAAAGCGATATTGCTTGGGCTTTGCCAGGTAACCTTGTTTTTCTCACATTCTAAATCCACAGCCATACTCTAATATCAAATATTAATTGTCAGGTTTAATCTTCGGGAAGGTTTTAATTCATTAATAAATTCCATAGCCCATTTTTTACTTCCTTAAGTTTAAGTTTGTTTACTCTGGCTACTTTTCTAAGGATGATTCGTTTGTCGGGGGAAATGGAACAACGACAATATCTCCCTTTACAAATTTTTCAATGCATCCTCCTCTTCTTTACTCAACCAATCTTTTGCTAATACTTGTTCGCTGGCAAAGTATGTTTCTATCTTTTCCACATTTTTATTGGCTTTAAGGGATTTTATGAAATCGAGAATTTCGTATGCTATGTCATCATTTATTTCACTCAACTCCTTTAAAATTTCATCTTTAGCAATTGTAGTCATGGTATTGTTTTAATGCAAAGTTAGTAAAAACTGCAAGGTCTTTCTCTTCAAGGGGTGCACAACAAATTGCACAGGTTCATAAATTTCAATTTTTCACTTGACCATTTAATTCCCCGCCTAGCCGGCGAGGCTGGCCTTAAGACAAAAACAAAACCCAATTAACTGTTTCATTCTAGAGTCCCGTAGGGACGTGATATTTATAGCATATACCAATGACAAACGTAATTAAGTCCCGTTAGGGACGCTATGATTATTGGATGTCTTTTAAAAAACATCATCC
>Ga0075111_1000840_pt1 | contig 14290 bp, 14 predicted proteins | sample AntAceMetag02UKK_FD_69787 | JGI IMG/M metagenome (GOLD analysis project Ga0075111, IMG submission 69787) | Saline lake microbial communities from Ace Lake, Antarctica - Antarctic Ace Lake Metagenome 02UKK | ecosystem: Environmental > Aquatic > Non-marine Saline and Alkaline > Saline | place... | reverse complement strand
GTAAGCAAGAATACTATGTTTTTTAGCAAAAAGAGACCAGAATCTAAAAAGAACACATCAGAGGTAATATTACCTGATGTTAGTAATGCCTATAAAACACCCCATAATTACAAAGGAATACTGATAGCTGTCGAAGGAACCGATGGTTCTGGAAAATCTACTCAACTTTCTTTATTGAAAAAATGGCTAGAATCAGAAGGCTACGGCACTGTGTTCACCGAGTGGAATTCCTCACCATTAGTATCTCGTGTTATCAAAAAAGGCAAAAAAAAGGGGCTATTAAACAATACTACATTCAGTTTATTGCACGCAACAGATTTTGCTGATCGCCTACACAACACCATTCTACCTGCGCTACGAGATGGATGCATCGTCCTTGCAGATCGATATTTTTACACAGCGTTAGCGCGAGATGTTGCCAGGGAATGTGATCCACAATGGTTACGCAACTCATATTCGTTCAGCGTTCGACCTGATGCTGTCTTTTACTTTAAGGTACCTGTTGAAACTAGCTTAGAGCGGATTACAATGACGCGAAAACCAAAGTACTATGAAGCAGGAATGGACATGAAACTAAGCACAGATCCATTCAAAAGTTATTTACTGTTTCAATCACGTGTCATCGAAGAATATGAAAAGATGGTCGACGAATTTGGTTTAGATATAATCGATGGGACAGAAGCTATACCGGATCAACAAGTAATTTTTAGAAAAAAAATAATTGATGTCATTAACAGGAGAAGTAATGCAAGCAAATAAATATCCGGGGAAACTGATCGTTGCTGAAGGACTTGATGGCAGTGGGAAAACAACTCAGTTTAATCTATTAAAAAGTTGGCTTGAAGTTAACGGCTTTGCGACAGAAGTATTTAAACGAAAAACATCTGGGCTTATTGCTGGTTCTATTAACCAAGCAAAAAAAGATAAACTACTCGTACCCATTACCTATAGTCTCATTCATGCTGCTGATTTTAGTGATATTATGTATCATAAGATCATTCCAGCATTGAAAGCAGGATTTGTTGTCCTGTTCATTAAATACATATATACATCAATTGCAAAAGACTATTTGAGAGGTCAAAACCGTGATTGGGTTTTAAAACTATATGATTTTGGCATTGAGCCTGATTTAGTTTTTTATTTCAAAACGGATTTAGCGTATGCACTGGATCGCATGACTCAAGAAGAAAAAGAAAAAGATTATTATGATAGTGGCATGGATATCGGCTTTGGACCCAACAATTATACTGCACTGCGGAATTTTCAAGCGAAACTACTCGAACAATACGAACTAATGTCAAAACTATATAAGTTTAGAGTTATCGATGCAACAAAGAGCATTCAAAGTCAACAAAACAAAATGAAAAATGCAATCGAAAACATACTAAATGGTTAAAGCACAAATCGATACAAAACAATCTTCTTTTTCTGATTTATCCTACAATGATACCTATTTAGCCGCACAAAAATGTACAAGATGCCCGTTATCTGAAACTCGGAATAAAGTTGTATTTAACCAAGGGCCTACACCCTGCAAACTTATGCTAATCGGAGAAGCACCAGGAGCAGATGAGGATACGCAAGGAATCCCGTTTGTTGGTAGAGCAGGGAAATTACTGAGCAAAATGCTTGAGTCTGTTGATATCCATCGTCCTGATGATATATATATCACTAATACCCTTAAATGCCGCCCACCGGATAATCGAAATCCATTACAGTCTGAAATTGAAGCTTGTAATGATTTTTTATTAAAACAAATATCGACTGTTCAACCAAAAGTACTCCTTTTGGTTGGATCACCTGCTATGAAAACAATATTAAATCCGAAGGAAACTATTAGTAAAATTAGAGGGAAATGGGTTGATATGAAGGTGGATTATTCCGATACACCCATAAAGGTAATGACGCTATTTCATCCATCATACCTTTTGCGGAATGCATCGAAAGAAAAAGGTAAACCAAAATGGCTGACGTGGATGGATTTAAAAGAAATTAAAAAAGTATTGGATCAAATATGAAGCGATTCTTAGTCTCAATATTACAATACGACGTCAAAAAAGATTCTTTACAGAATTTTAAAACTCTTGAAAAACTTTTTGCAGTAGCCGGCGGACGAAAGTCAAAATTTGTTGTTTTACCCGAGATGTTTGCGTCTTCATTTAATTACGATGCATTTGAAGAACACTCAAAAAACTCAATTGAAATTATTCGTTTTTTACAAAATATCGCAAGCAAATATAATTTCTATATTGTGGCCGGCTCAATTCCGATCAAAAATAATCGAGGTGATGGATTTTTTAACCGATCATATTTAATATCATCAGAAGGCGCTGTTGCCGGCTATTATGACAAAACCCATATATTCTTTCAACATGGCGAAAATTCTCATTTTTGTCCTGGTGAAAAAGTACCGATTTTCAACACTTATTATGCACCTATCGGCATTCAGATTTGTTTTGACATTCGCTTTCCCGAAAGCATTCGAGCACTCGTAAAAAAGGGAGTTCAAATACTTTTCGTACCAGCACAATTTCCTAGTCCACGTAAAGAGCACTGGATAAACCTATTAAAAGCACGCGCAATTGAAAACCAAATATACGTTGTTGGAGCAAACCGTATTGGCAAAGACAATGAAGATTTATCCTTTTTTGGGAACTCAGTCATCATAGATCCGTATGGGGATACATTAGCCAATGGATATGAAAAAGAAGGGGTCATTTCTGAATATATCGACCTCGAATTTTTAGAAGCCTACCGCAAAAGCTTCCCTGTACTTAACTGGCTTAAGTAGTTCACCTAATTTTATTTACCCAATTTTTAACTTTTAGATTATTTACTCTTAAAAATTCTTTTTCATTATTAGTAACAAGGATAAACTCCTTTGATAACGCCTGTGCCGCGATCATTAAATCCATTGAGCCAATAACTTGACCCTTTTTTTCTAATTTCGATCGCACTTTACCGTATTTGATTGAATCATCATTATCATAGGTAATGATACTAAATGGCATAAGAAATTTATTTAGTGCATGAATATTTCTGAATTTATTTTTACTCTTTTCTACACCATAATACAGTTCAGATGTTGTGACAGATGAAATACATAATTCGCCAAGTTCATATTGTTTAAACACATCAAAAACATGTGCTGGCCTTTTGTTTATGATGTATATACAGATATTTGTATCAAGCATATACCTCATTCCAAAAGGCCCTCTCGGTTCTGTAAAGCAGGTTGATTACGTTCAAGTTTCAAATCATTGTCAAACTCTGCCAACCCTTCCACAAAACTACTCCATTTATCATTAACAGGGATCAGTTTTACGACATTTCCAACCTTCTCGATATAGACTTCATCAGAGTCAAAACGAAATTCCTTTGGCAAACGAACCGCTTGGCTTCTTCCATTCTTAAATATTTTTGCTTTCCTCATTATAAACCTCATCTCGCTGATATATATCATTTAGTATATACCCTCTTTTGTAATGATTCAAACATTTTGTATTTTACATCCTTATTATTTCAGGGGTTAAGAGGAATACAATCTCTGATTTTTCGATTTCATTTGTTTCCGATTTAAAAAACCCACCAATGAAAGGCAAATCACTCAGAATCGGTATTCTGTTATAATTCTGCCTGTTATTACTATTTGTCAGGCCACCAATAATAATTGTATCACCTTCTTTGATTTGACAGAGGACATTCACCTCGCGACTAGATAAAATGGGATAATCTCCATTCACAGTAGCTTTCCACTGCTTCACATTATTGATAGAAGCATAGATCGTTGTCTCGACAATATTTTCTGATACAACTATGCCCTTTATACGCATATGAATCCCTGCTTCTAAATATTGCAACTGCCATCCGGTCTTACTCTCTCCATAATCAACTGGCACAGCATATGGAATTCGATCTCCTACTTTAATGCTTGCTTCTTCATCTACAAGACTTAGGATAGTTGGATTAGCCAATATTTCAGCTTTTCCATTTCGAAATAATAGAGCAATGTTGTCTAAGAAACTTTTCTGACTTGTCACTTTTCCGATACTTGCATTATTCATTATCTGCTGCCAATCAATTCCCATCTTCAATAGTTCATTTTGATTAACTTCAATAATGTGTGTAGAATACCTGATGGTTGGCTTATTTAAGTCCATCCCTCTGATATATGACCTAAAACCTCGAATATCCTTCCAGATTCCTTTTACAATTATTATTTTTTTTTCTTGATTCACATGAATATTTAGATTACTAAATATGTCACTTGCAAGCGCTTGGATTTCGTTTTTCTTTAGAAAATTGAAGCTTACAATTCGTTGAAATTCTTTCACTTTTGGAGAGTCTACTTTTTGATTAATTGGAGTATATGCAAACACTGCTTGGTTTGCAAGTGACACACAAAATAGCATTATACCTAGAATAAGGTGTCTCATAATTGGACCTTTTCAAATGATGCGGCTGCTTTACCATTCAATATTGAAAACTTCAGCAAGCGGATTTCGTTATCTGCTTCAATAAAATTTGAGATACTATAAATATGTTTTAATGATATTTGATCACATTGAAAATTCATTGTACTAATTTCCTCCCAGTATTCAATCTCCATATTCTCCGTATTTCTATACACAAAATCGTCATGATTCTGCTGAAGATTATTTAATCCAAAGTATAAATTTAAGAAAAAACTTGTGAAGGCCAAAATTATGGATATATATAAGATTCTTGTCACATCAAACCTCTTATATATAAATACGTTATGTTGTTTTGCATAGCATACTGTATTTCACGAGTACTGCCAAGAGAGGATAGCCTCTTCATTAAGATCACTGTGGGTTGTTCTTCCACAAATACTTTCGCACTATACGAATTTTCAATTATAATTATATTTTCTATATTTACAGGTAACTGGATAAGTTCGTGTAAAAAATCGACAAATTCACTATTCTTGAGCTTGCGCTCCTTACGCTTAACAAGAATTAAATGATTGTGGTATTGATGATTTATTTCAATAAGGCGCGCCTTGCAATATGATCGGAATGAAAATTTTCTGATTCTGATAACAATTAGATTGGATATAAATAAAATGGTTAATATACTAAGTAAGATAAGTATTTTCATTCTTAGACTTTTTTTAGTATCGATATCTCTTAGCACCGTACCTAGCTCTTTTTCCTCCGCATACTTCACATCCAAGTAGCCTGCCGTCTGACGACATGTATAGTAGTAATTATCTTGATTAAAATTTAAAAGACTTGATAAATTGTATCGAATCAATTCATCGATATTCTCGCCCTTTCTGAAAGAAATCTTTAGTTTTTTCATCTAATTGTTATCGGCTTCTTTTAATCATACTTTATTTCAATTTTATACTGGATTGCCTCCAAGATATTATCAATCTGGATATTTTTTATACCCTCTAAATCAGCAATTGTCCTAGCTACTTTCATGATTTTATGAACTCTTCTTGCACTTAAATTAAGTTTCTGAACTGCATTTGCTAAAAAGTTGCGGGCATTAGCATCCAAAACACAATATTTATCAATTTCACCTGGATTCATTTTTGCATTTAAATAATTATCATCAAAAAATCGCTCGGACTGGACTTGCCTTCCCCTTATTACCCTTTTCTGAATTAGAGAAGACGATTCCCCATCTGGCTGAGAAAGTATTTCATCCTTTTCTAATGGCGCCAATTCAACTAATAGATCAAATCGATCAATCATTGGTCCAGACAATTTCTGAACATAATTTCTTCTTGAAACCGGATTACAGCGGCAAGGAACACTATGATGGTTCAAATATCCACATGGACATGGGTTTGCACTCGCTACGACCATTACAGACGCAGGATAACTGTAGGAGTGTAATGCCCGCGATATGTGAACCTCATCATCTTCCATTGGTTGCCGTAATGCTTCCAGCGCACTTCGATTAAACTCTAAAAACTCATCTAAAAACAATATGCCTCGATGAGCAAGACTTACCTCTCCAGGTTTTGCATTTGATGTACCGCCAACCAACCCCGCATAACTGATTGTATGATGAGGCGACCTAAATGGCCGTTCTTTGTTACATAAAATTCTATTTGTTAACTTTCCAACAATACTATATATTTTTATAACATCTATCATTTCTTGCTCATTTAATCTTGGCAAAATACTTGGGATTCGTTTTGCTAACATACTTTTTCCACATCCTGGAGGGCCTATCATTAAGATATTATGACCGCCAGCTGCGGCAATTTCGATCGCTCGTTTTGCAAATGACTGACTTTTTACATCCCTAAAATCATCTTTATATGCCAGATCAACTATTTCTGGCTTAATTGTTTTTACTTCAGATATTTCTTTTAATCCTGACAAAACGTCAATTGCATCCGCTAGCGATTTAACGGAAATGACCGTTACTCCATCTATAAATGAAGCTTCTGTTGCATTTGCATCCGGAACCATTACATATTTTAATTTTTTTTCTCTAGCTAATATCGATACCAACAATGCTCCATTTATAGGCTTCAGTTGGCCTCCTAAGCCTAGCTCCCCAACTACTAATATTTCATTATCTAATGTTAAATTTACTTGATGCGTATTTTGCAAAATGCCTATAGCAATAGGCAAATCATACAGTGCGCCAATTTTCTTTATATTTGCAGGGGCCAAATTAATCGTAATATATTTATTATATGGAATGCTATATCCAGAGTTTTTTATAGCCGACAGGACTCTTTCTTTGCTTTCTTTTACCGCTGTATCTGGTAATCCAACGATAGTTTGTCCGGCAAGTCCATTCCTGCTATCAACCTCTATTTCAATCAATACAGCTTCGACACCACAAAATGCAGAGCTATAAATTCTACTTAACATACACGCTCCTCCTTACGTTCAGCTCAAATCAAATACTATTTTACGTTAACATTATAGTGTCCGCTATAGATAACGTCAAATGCATTTATTTTTACATCATAAATTTTTTATGTTTAAAAACTGTTATTTTAGGGATAAATAGTTAATGTATTAAACGATATGAGGGGGATAGATAAAAATGGATTTTGATATAGACACTATTATTTCAGAAGCTAAAAACACAAAGAAGGAACTTGAGTATAATTCAGAAGAAATCATGCAAGCTCCAACTAGCATTCAAATCAAGGAATCAATTGAGCTTAAATCTGGCTATATGCAGACACTCAAAGATTTGATTACTGGATTACCGAAGGAACTCGATGGATTACTCGTTAAAATGCCAGGGACATGTATGTACTACCCCTATAACGAGAACAAAGCCATCATGATCGCTGACGAGCCACACGATATGCATTTTAGGATTGGCCAAGCTGGGGAAATCCACACAGTAAACATCCCTGCAGGAAACTAAAAAAGATTATCTAGATCTTATTTTAGAAAAAGTTTGAATTATCTGCGTGAAACGTGGGCCTGGTCGTTTGAATACATCATCACCAAAAAAATACAGTTTATTATTTCGAATAGCCTTCAACGGGAGACCTTGATATGCCTCCCGAGTCTCTTTGCCTAGAACAATTATGATCTCAGGATCATAATGGATTAACGCTTCCGTTGAAATTAATGGATATTTCATTTTACCCTTATAAATATTTTCCATTTTTAGTGCGCTTAAAATAGGTGTGTAAAAATCTTCTTGGCCTAAGATGTACGCAGCATTTAATTGATTACTCTTTATTACCTGCTCAACAATCAGCAAAACCTTTATCGAATTGCTTTCTTTAAACATATTGCAATATTCCCGTAAATCTTTACGAAGTTTTTTCACTAAATTCATCGCATTCACAGATTGATTTGTTTGTTCACCAATCTGTTCAATCATTTGCAATAATCCATGAATTGATTCATTATCATAGGCGATGTAGTCGATCTTTTGTTTATTCAGAAATTTCATAAGAGAGGTATTCCCTTTTAGGAGCATCACTAAGTCCGGATTTTTTAAAATAATCGACTCTCGATTGAAGTCATAATGTCCACCGATATTAGGCAACTGAGTAGCAGCTTGTGGAAAATTGCAATATTTACTAACTGCAATCAACGATGATTGCGCATTAATTGCAAATATTGTTTCTGTAATACTCGGTGCCGCCGATATAATTTTCAGGGGAAACGCCATTGCTGCTAATAATAAAATTAGTACTATCTTCTTCATAATCACCCTATCTAAAATGGGGCAGGTGCTCCTACCCCATTTCATTTAACTATAAATCTATTTCAGCACCGAACCTAATAGTTCGACCATTTGCAGGATAGTAGTTCTGATTTCCAGTACCAACTCCATATGCTGAGTATAACGCAAAATTCAGGTCTGTTAAATTTTCAACTTTGAAAAATAAACCGATATTATTAATTTTATAGTTCGCAATCAAATCATACACGATATAAGGCCCAACTTTGCTCCCCTTACCTTCAAAATCATTAATAGGAAAATAAGATCCTGTATTTTTAGCCTTTAACATAACTGATACTGAATCATCTAATAGGTATTCGATACTCGCATTAACAACAAAAGATGGAATATTTGGGACAGCGTTATCTGTTACCATATTAGTTCCAGATGGAGCGGAACTCTTAAGCTTTGCTTCATCTTTTTCATAACTAGCTTTGAAAATAAAATTATCTAGGAATAGATACTTTACGCCAACCGCAAACCCAGTATGAAGCGTATCAAAATTCTGATTTTTTCTATACATCGTTGCATCATTATAAAGGATTTCGTCCTTAACCTCACTCACGTATGTATTTGCGTATACATCAAACCCATTAAACACTTCCCACTTCACGCCAGCCTCAATACTATCATTTGTCTGAGCGTCTATTGATGCGTTTGCATTATATGATGGGTTAAACACGGCAAAATCCTCAAGTGGCATCACTTTGAATGACTTATTATAATTTGCGTAAAAATTAAGGGCCTCATATGGAAGAAATGTAACTCCGATCGCAGGGCTTTCTCCTTTAAATTTTTTTGTACCCGTTTTATATATTTCAGGCCAAGGAAACACTGATCCATAACCAACAACAATATTTGAATAGTCATAATTAATATCGTCAACACGATAGCCCAGATCTACAATCGCTATATCACCAAAAAATGTCTGATTTGAAATAAAGTATGAATCTGTTTTCGCTTTTAAATTTGCTGTATTTGAGCCACTTCCTTTATTCGCAATAGTATCTTCGCTATTTTCATACCCAATAATTACATTATTTTTAAAACTAAAAATATTTAAAGGTACTTCCAGCTGAGAAACAATACCTGTTTTCTGCATATCTGCGGTCACGTAAGTTCCCCAACCGAAACCTCCCGAGGTTCCATCTAACTGTGAATGCTGGTTTCTTTTTCTATCATAAACGGTTGTCACAAAGTTAAAAATCTCACTTGTATAATCTACTCTATATTGATTTTCTTTATTTCCCTCCAAGTAAAAATCTTTTGCCTCATAATTAGCAGTAGCCATCCTTGGATTATTTGTAAACTCATCAAACGTTAATGGGCCGGGCATAAGGCTCTTGGCTCTGGAGTCTTTATAAATATATCTCAGCTCTAAATTACGAATCGGCTTATAAGAAGCAACAAGCTGTTTGTTCTCATTATTAAAACCTGAATTTTCTCTATATCCACCATCCTTTAAATCAGAATAATAAGCGGAAAAGAATAGTGGGACTACTTTTGCCGGGAAGCTTACAAATACGACTTTTTTAAATCTATCATAGTCACCTGCTTCAAGAAATAAGTTTGTTTCGATTTTGTTTGTCGGTTTTTTAGTAATAATATTTATTACCCCACCAACGGCACCAGCACCAAATATTACAGAATTTCCACCCTTAATTACATCTATTCTTTCAATGCTTTCCATGGGAATGCTATCCCACAATACTGAATCGTTATTTATATCGTTTTGCTTAACACCATCAACCATTACAACGACACCTGGTTTAGACGAATATCCTCTTGAACTCAAGGTATATTTATTACCGATACCCATATAATCTAGTTGAAATCCGGATGTTTCTGATAAGAATTTTGGGACTGATGCTTTCTTCGATTCGTTTAAATCTTCCTGTGTATATGTCCTTGTATCTGCTGATTTGTTATACAGATACTGTGATCCAGAATCAAGACGATTCCCTGCCACAACTAACGTCATAACATTTTTACTTACATCTGCTGCAAACAACACAGACGTTACTGCCACTATTCCTACTATATTTTTTCTAAATGAGAATTTCATTCAGCCACCTCCACGAGCTTTGTATTCTTTAAGAAGCATTCCGGCTATAACGGTTGCGGGTCAGCAAGGGATTTTCGCCCTAATTTTCCTTCTTAAAGTTTTTTTAGAATACCAAAATGTATTAAAACTAGCAATACATATTGATACTTATATTATGTTGGCCTCTAATTTTAGATAATTAACTATAATCACAAGATCGATGTTCCGTATAGACTGCCGCAATTATCCTGAGTTTTCTTGCGTGGGATCCAACATGTGCTATTACTCTTTCAAATCGGCTCATTTATTGTAATAGCATATAATTCATATCAATCATAACAACTGTAAAATCGTCTTTAAACTCATGACTGTTTGTCCAGGTACTTAGTTGATATATGAGAGTATCCACAAATATATCAGATGACAAATGCATATTCTGCTTAATAAACTCAAAGAATCGCTCTTCTTCAAAAAACTCATTATTTTCATTTCGAGCTTCAACAATACAATCCGTATACAGAATAATCCGATCACCTGGCCCAATTGGAACTTCAATATTTATTACATCGTTATTTTTCTCAAATATTCCAATTGGAATACCTGTTTCATTACGAATAATGTCTAGATGGTTACTATTCCCTCTCCAGATCAGAACTGGTGTATGACCTGCATTTGCGATTGTCACCTTGTTCCGTTCCTTATTTAAATGGATAGCAACCGCAGTAACAAACCGCGATTTTTGTTTGTTATATAATAGTTCATTCATTCCAGATAGGATTTTTTGTGGATCAACAGACATTTTACATTCAACTCTAAAACTGATATTTACCATCGATGCAACAATTGCGGCTGGGATTCCATGCCCGGCAACATCTGCAACAATCGTGACAAAACTACCATCCTCTTGTTCATAAAAATCATAGTAATCGCCACCGATTTCCTCCATAGACATATACTTTGCATATATAGAACAACCCTCTAATATTGGCATTGATTGGGGAATAATAGACTGTTGCATTGTTTCCGCCATGCCAAGTTCAAATTCGAGATCCTTTAACTTATTCTTTGTTTGAATGAGGTTCGCCAAGCTTAATAGATTATTTACTCTTGCTAAGAGCTCATGACTATTGAATGGTTTTGCGACAAAATCATTAGCACCTACCTGGAATCCTTTCACAGCATCCTTTGGTTGATTTTTTGCAGTAAGCATTAGAATTGGAAGAACAGATATATCATATGTTCGCCGAATAGACTCACAAACATCATAACCGCTTAAGTTTGGCATACGGATATCAAGAATAATAAGATCTGGGATTAATCCACTATTAATTTTATAAAGTGCCTCTTCACCACTATATGCGGCTTCAACCTGGTAACCTGCAAACAAAAGTTGACTTTTTAAAACCTGAATATTAATAACTTCATCATCGACAATCAAAATTGTCTTTCCTGAATATTTAGTAATTTTATCGATCTCTTCTTTAGATAGTTCTTCTATAATTGAGTTGCTCTTAATGACTGGAATATACATTTTTTTATCTTCTTCTGGCCCAGTCCAAGACTCGACCATATCGTCTTCTATACTCGCTATCGGCAAAGAGAACGTAAAAACAGAGCCTTCGTTGACAGCTGACTCAACGTGAATGATCCCCCCATGGAGTTCAATGAGGGTTTTACTAACAACTAATCCTAAGCCCACACCTCGGTATGATCTATTTTCTTTAGCGTCGAGTTGCTCATATGGAATAAATATTCTTTCAATATTCTCATCGGAGATACCAATTCCGGAATCCGACACGCTAATATACAGCATATTATCGTCTCCCTTTTTTGCAGATATCTTGATTGTTCCTTCCTCGGTAAATTTAATTGCGTTATTTACTAAATTAAATAAAATCTGATGAAGTCTATCCTCATCGGCTAGCACAATCGGACCTGTCATTGATACATCGTTAATCACGTGTATTTTCTTACCACCGACCAGCGGACGACTCATGGCAACTGCGACTTCAATCACTCGGTAAATATTTAATGTTTTGGCATTTAAAATGATCTTCTTATGCTTTAGGGTTGTATAATCCAAAATATCATTTACCAAATTATTTAGTCGGCGGATACTAAACACTAATAGGTCTAGCACTTCTCGTGTATTCTCCGTTATTTCTCCTGCAACACCGCCAATAATTGATTCTGTCAAACCAATTGCCCAATTTAATGGCGCGCGCAACTCATGAGCTGTGTTTGCTAGGAACTCATCTTTTCGGGCATTTGCGCTTTTAAGCTCTTCAATATCTGCTAACTGTTGCTTAACTTTTATACGAAGTCGCCATCGATCAATAAACACCATCGCTGAAATAATGAACACTATAATTAAAATAATTTTATCCATTTTTGTATTATACAGAGAGAGTGCTTAATTATTAATAGGGGATTAACTGAACTCACCCCAACCCCTCTCTTGAAAAAAGAGGGGATTAATAACCCCTCGGTCTCTACAAGACTACCATCTCACCTGTTATGGGAGGTTAAAACACTAGAATATGAGGGAACAGCGTCATGATATTTTGTTGAACTTGCTTTTTTAACGCTTCAACTGGCATTTTTAGTATTTCAGATGCTTTTTTATAAACAACGTCAATATCCAAAGGCGTTGGAGAAGAATTTTTAAAAGAATTATTCATTTTCATATATGGAGCATCCGTTTCAAAAACAATTCTTTCTAATGGAGTTTCTTTAAGAATTTGTTTTTGTTTTTTATTATTTTCATACGTTATCGGAAACCCAAATGATATATACGCCCCCAAATCCAGAGCCGTTTTCAACTCATGTGCCCCACCTGAAAAAGAATGAATAATGATTCCCTTTGGCTGTTTCATCTTGAGAACTTTAAACAAATCGGCATGTGCCTTTCGACAATGGATGATTATTGGCAAATTATACGTGTTGGCAAGTTCCAGTTGTTTCTCAAATACGTCAAGCTGGAACTGCCTAGTTTCCTTTTTCTCCTTATGATAATCCAATCCGATTTCACCGATGGCAAGAACAACGTTCTCGTTCAAATGGATCTCAAGACTCTTTAACGCACCTCTTAAATTATCTTCAACAAAAAAGGGATGGATTCCCAAGGCAATATTAATCGGATACTTTTTTTTCAAGTCAATATGTTTTTGCCAAGAGGACGGCTTAATACCAGAAGAAATAACTGCATACAAATTCCCAGTAGCAAATATTTTCTCTAACTTTTCTGAAGTATGTTTCGCATCCAAATGACAATGAACATCAATCATATATGTATTATACTATTCTTTTGAGATGGCACTAAATATTAGGCACATCAAACCAGGATTAATCTTATTTCATATTATATAGGTGCACATCTTGTTGAGGATATGGGATTTCAATTCCTGCGGTATCAAAGGCAGGTTTTATGGCTTCATTTAAGTCAAAGAATACATCCCAATAATCAGCAGTATTGCACCAAACACGAAAGGTAAAATCGACTGAATTATCTCCATATCCAATTACCCGTGCAGCTGGTTCAGGTGATGATAGGGATTTTTTATTATCCGCCGCTACTTTTAATAATACTTTTTGAACCTTTTTAATATCTTCTTTGTAACTTACGCCAATAGAAATATCGACTCGTCGTTTTTCTTCATTCGTATAATTAATGATGTTATTATTTGTAAGTGATGCATTTGGGATAATCACCATTTTATTCTCAACCGTTAAGACCTTTGTATTGAATATTTGAATAAGTTTTACATGTCCGGCAACACCATTTGATTCAATATAATCGTCAATCTTAAATGGCTTAAATAATACTATTAGCACGCCACCCGCTAAGTTTGATAAGCTGCCTTGCAGTGCTAAGCCCACTGCTAGTCCAGCCGCACCAAGTAACGCGATGAATGATGTCATTTGAACCCCGAACATAGAAATGACGGTGATAAACAGCAGGATTTTAAGAATAACGACAATGATGCTGATGAGAAACTGGTGAATAGTGTCATCTATTTTAGATTTTCGTAATTTACTTTCTGCAAGATTAGA
>Ga0075111_1000839_pt1 | contig 14292 bp, 14 predicted proteins | sample AntAceMetag02UKK_FD_69787 | JGI IMG/M metagenome (GOLD analysis project Ga0075111, IMG submission 69787) | Saline lake microbial communities from Ace Lake, Antarctica - Antarctic Ace Lake Metagenome 02UKK | ecosystem: Environmental > Aquatic > Non-marine Saline and Alkaline > Saline | place... | reverse complement strand
TTCGAAATTTCATGAGTGCTGCCCGATCGGTTTCTCGTCTAAAACCCATTATTGCGCTGAAATCGGGAAGATCAACAGCAGGCGCCAGGGCATCGGCCTCCCATACCGGTGCCATGGCGGGTGTTGATGCGGTGTATGACGCTGCCTTTGAGCGGGCAGGTATTTTAAGAGTCGATGAATTTGAGGAATTATTTGACTGTTCGGAATTTTTGGCCAAACAACCCCGGCCTTCCGGCCCCGGCCTCTCCATTATAACCAATGCTGGCGGCCCGGGTGTTATGGCAGCGGATGCCCTGGCATCCCATGGAATGGAACCTGCATTGCTCAGCCGGGAAACCCTTGGGAAACTGGACCGGATACTTCCTGGCAACTGGAGCAAGGGCAATCCCATAGACATACTGGGGGACACAGATTCCGCCAACATTCTCATAAAATCAAATAGTTAGAAACAAAAATACTCTTGTGATACCAACCGTAATACCATAGAGAAAATGGTTAAAATATTCTTCAACCAACAAACAAACCCGGCCAAAATATGACCGGGCTTACTCTGCTGGTTAGACAGAATTGTTATTTAACTGAATTTTATACAGTCCCCACTCAGATGAAAGATTAAATTTCTATTTTGGTAGTCGGCCTTCTCTGATTGAAACATTCAATAAACGCTCATTTATAGGATCATAATCAACGATATAAATCATATTTGTCCAGGCACCGAAACCATTTTGAAACTTGATTTTGTCTCCAAAATAAGTAAGCGTCAATTTGCTTTTGTCTTTCCACCTCCACTTGGTCAGCTTCGCCCCCCACCCCTTTTTCCATTTAAAATCGTGCTTTGCCATGCGCTCTATTTGGTCTTGACTGTAAACAGAGGCGTTTATTAAGTGTTTATCCCCCCAACACTGAAGATCTTTTTTGCATAATTCATCTTTTTCGTTTTTTTCTTTCTTATAAGCTGCTTTTTTTTGTGCTTTTTGTGCCTCTGTTAATTGTGGCTTTTTTATTTGATCAGGTTTTTTATCCTTGGTGCCAGAATCAAAAATCATTAAAAAAGCAATAAAAATAATAGGAATTATTACGCCCAAAGACATTAAGCCACAACCGAATTGGGTTATTTTCTGTGGAACTGTTGTAAATGTCAACCCACAATGAGGACAGACTTTGGCATTTTTAGAAACCTTACCACCACAATCTTTGCAATCAAAAAGATTTTTATTCTGGACAGGTTTCATGACAAGTTTTGATTTTTCCGGATTCTTTTTTATTATGGGAAGTTCAGCACCACATGCAATACACTTGCTTTCACCTGGATCAGAATAAACACCACATTCAGGACATAGAATTTTCATATAGCATCCTTATAAGGTTACCCCCTATCTTAATTTAATCAATAGGCCAATTTGTCATATATATATTTTTGCATAAAATAGTCATAGGGGTATTTCCGTACCGCTTTAGTTTTTATGTTTTGATCAGAAACACTTGACATATAATTTTTGGCTGATAATTGCTTGTCATAGATATATTTCTGCATGGCATAATCATGTGGATATTTTCTTTTTGAAAATTCTTTTATTTCAGAATCCTTAACGGTAATAATATAATTATAAGCAGTCACCTGTTTCCGATAGATGTAATCTTGCATTTTTGTATTGTTTGGGTATTTTCTTTTAGCAAATTCCTTTAAGCTGCGCTTCAAATCGCTTTTAGAGACATTTTTAGTGGATTGCGAAACGACACCATATCCCGTGATAGTCTTTTCAGGCTTGTGTATAGTTTTTTTATCGTATTCGGGTTTTGCCTCCAGAGCATTCCGCTGTTGCCAGGCTAAATCATCCTTTTGCTTGTCATTTTCCTTTTGTTTCTGTTCTTTAATCGAGGCTTCAACCTGTTCCGGAGAAATGCCAAGCCGTTTGAAATCATTATTTACGGACTCAGTTGTGATATAATTCGCGGACACTCTTCCATGTTTTATAAAAAGGCCACCATTATACAGGATGGTAACCGACTGGTCTGGGGACGCCTTTAAAATAAAATCCCTTACTGTGTTTTTGCCGTACTTTGTTAATAATTCATTCGTTGTGATGGCTATGGCCTGGGAAGATAAAAAGAATGAAGTTATCACGAAGAGAATAGATAGTCGTTTCATATAGCCTCTTTATATAAGGTTACCCCTAACCCCACAAATCATATAGCACCAAAAATAATCAATGTATAGAACCTTAATCTTTGAGATCATTGTAAGATTTCTTATTGGACTTGTATAATAATAAAATTGTTGAAAAGCTTGGGTAATACTTATTTTTTAATTTTGTTAAAATCCCATTATTAATAGGTGTGTCAGGTATTGAGCAAAGCTTATCATAATCTCTCATACCGGAATTTAAAAGCAGTTCAATAGTGGAATAGCTGTTTTTGTACTTTTTTCTTAAGCTGCGCTTTAAATCTTTTTTAGCAACACTCTTGTTTGATCGAGAAAAAACGCTATATCTAACAGTCGTTTTTTTTGGCAAAGCCCGTATAGAATTTGCGGGGGCGCCCTTTGGAGCATTATTTTTTCCTTTAACCTGCATACCATAAGGGGGCTTCTCGGCGATATAACATACCCCGCCTTCCTTCCAGGTATATATTCCATCTGCATATTTTAGGTCAGATACTTTTCCACAAAAACAAATTGAGGTTGAGAAAAAAATAAATGAAATAATTACGAAGATTTTTATCAGGCTGCTACTCTTCATTATGATGATCTCCTGAACAAAATTAACGATAGCTTTTCCATACCACCAGGCAACGCCCATGTAAATAGTGAACCCTTAGTTTTTGGGATTTTTATATATATTAATGTTTAGGTCCTGTTGGGTGGCCCATCGCCTGGCAAGACTTATTTATTTCTTCTCCTGTCTTTTTTAGCCTGTCTGTGTGTCCCCCGAGCGTGGGAAACACCGTTTTCTTATCCCGTTTTCTTTTTAGCTTTCCTGATAGCATCCCCGGCATTTTTATTTTTCCATTGTCCAGGAACAAATATTCCCTTTATAGGAACTCCGGCCTTGTTCAAAGCATCTGCCCGTCTTTTGGGATTTCCTTTAATACCTTTGGGATACAGCTCACCAACTATAATCAGAATATCATCCCTTTCATCCTGGGTCAGATCCTTATCATGGCAATCTGGAATTTCATCGCTGCCCTGGGGATCTTCAATAGGTTTTGGTTCTGATATCGCTTTAGGTAAATTTTCCACAACTTCCACAACTTTTTTAGAAGGGATTATGGTTTCAGTCTTAATGGTTGGTTCATTGGCTATAATGTTTTTACTATTATTAGCAATAGCGTTATATCTAACGTAAAAGGATAATGTCTTGCCTAAGATATTACCAAATGATTCAGGTGTCCCGGCCTGTACGCTGGCATCTCTTAACCGGCATAGGGTATCATATGACTCTGCATCAAAAATAGCGGATATCATTTTTTTATCACTGGCCTTTACCTTCTCCTGAAATTTCTTTGCCCTGGCTCGATTTCCTGCCTGGATCTTGTCCAGCTTTTTTTTAAGTGTATCCAGTTCATTCTGTGCTGATTTATCCATGGTATCCACCTCGTTTATATATTGTTAGTGTATAACATATATATATAATATTATTATATATTGTCAAGGACTAATATTATATTTTATCTGTGGGTTGTCCTGGGAATTATCTATTCCGGATTCCAGAATGGGCAAAAGCGCACCGGGTTTCGCTTTTCAAATCGGCACTCGGTTGCCGTTTTCAAATAGACTCCTGCCCGTTTCCCTGCCGTTTCTCATCTTCCAGGTGTTCAGGTTCAGTTGCCCACCCCCCCCCAAAAGCACGGTAGAAAATTAAACCCATAGAAAAGCCATAGAATATATGATATGGGTTAGGGGGTAAATCTAATATAGAGTAGGGGCGATGAAATGAGCAGAAAAACATATCAAACCAAACATGAAACGACAAACAAATTAAAAAATCACGGCTTCACTTTGATTGAAGTTATAATCGTAATTATAATTTCCGCTGTTTTAGCTGCAATGTTGATTCCATATATGATGACAACCACCAATAGTGCCAAACCCATAACCATGCTTAGTGACAGTTTTAAAAATAAAAGTGTTATGGAAAATATAATTGCTGATTATGAAAGTTCTGATAAGGATAAAGAAGCATTGATAGCTCTTAAGCTTGCAATCGGTCCTGAACAAAAACTTGGTGAACCAACATATCAGACCAATGGCTATGGCAATTATATAGTGTTAACAAATCATTTTATAAAATTTGTCCCTAATGGCAGTCAATATAATGAACAACCTGCTCCTTCAGAAAATCCTGAAGATCCTGAAACTGAAGAGATTTTAAAAGTTACAATCAAGAATTCGAGAGAAAGAATAACTAGACTCTTCTATAATATGGTTCCAAAGGAAGAATAACTATACTATTGCATATTATGGAATAGTAGGTTTTAGTTTCCTTCTCATCTTCCAGGTGTTCAGGTTCACCGCCTCTCACCTATGGTATACATATGGTTAAAGTTCCCGCCCGTGGGCCTGGTTCATCGTCTCTCATGTAAGACTCACGTAAGGTTCATATACAAGGTTAAATCCCCCCCCGCCCTGTGGGAATGGTGGCCTGCAATAATAGGTTTTATTAGGTTTTAGTTTCCTTCTCATCTTCCAACCGTTCAAGCTCAGTTGCCCGGATAAACGCCTCCATAACGTCAAGCATCTGCCTGAATGCCTTAATGGTTGTCAATGTCAATGGTGGGTCCGTCTTGATATTATCCATATGATTTTCCTTTAAAAAGTTTATATGGTAACGCTGTCAACAAGGTATACCTTTATAACACCCTGAAAAACCCCGTCAACAAAGCCCTTTTTTGAATTATTGACACCTATTCCAAGAAGGTCTTAAGAATTAATAACACTTTCATTTTGTTTTTTAGGCAACGAATACCTCACCAGCTCTTATTCGTTCAACCGCATATCTCAGGGCATCTATGCAATGGTTTTGTTTATCCAAAAGTATCGGCATAACTTCGCCCGTCCTTGGATCTTTCTTGTAACTGTATGTCATAAACTCATCAATGGTATGCTTGCACCTGGGATGGATTATAATTTTATGTGACTTCAAAAACTCCACACCATCTTCAATGGATCCCTTTCCCTTTTTGGATGACCTCATTTTAAACCCCTGCCTGCGGACAAATGAAATTGTATCCGGTCTGGATGAGTCTCCAATCACCGGCCACTTTCTTACATCAGGCACCGAATCATATAAATTATGAAGATCGTCTATTTCAATGCCGTGACCATACGCCTCATAATCAATGTATAAATTTCTGTCATCCAGCCAACACCGCACAAGCGTAGACGGATCTTTTGCAAAACCAAAATCTGCCCCAAAATATAAAGGCGTGTTTTCTGGTGGTTTTTCAAATTCTTCTACTCTCCAGCAGCCATAAAAAACCTGTTCGTCTGAATGCTGGACCGGGTAACCTTCCCAGACATGCCTGAACTTATCCGGGTTGTTTTCCCGGCACCATTCCATTTCATCTTTAAGGACATCGGGAAACCATGGATTTTCATTATAATTTATTTTTCTGACTATTGAACCAGGGGGAGGTTCATTGATAACAAACATTTGATAAACAGGGTCACTCTCAAATTTTGCATTGAATGAAAACCATATTTCTGAATTTTCCTGCCTGATAGTTGGGATTAAAATATCAAGGCTTTCTTGGCTGATCGTATGTGCCTCTTCCACCCAGGCGGCAGAGCAGGCTTCCATAGACTTAACGGAATCAATATTATCTCGTAACCCTGAAAAGATAAACTCTGATCCTGTTGTCCTGCATTCTATAGCTGTCCTGGTGGACCTGAATGCTTGGCCCCATCCAAGGCGGTCTATCTCATCGTCAAGCACCTGTTTAACTGAATGCTTTATACTGTTCTGGATTTCCCTTGCACAAAGTATGCGCTCTCTTTTCTTTGCAGCACCGACGATTAACGCCCTGGCAAAACTTCTTGATTTAGCAGACCCACGGCCACCATGGGCGACCTTGAATCTGGCAGGCTCAAATAAAAATCTAAATGGTTTCGGCAAGTGAATCTGCATTGGCCTCCACAAATACTATTTCAAGTTTTGGGCTTATGCCTCTGCCGTCTGGCCCTGATAGTTCTCGCTCAGATTTGTCTTTCCAATTATAATTATTTTTTAAATTGAATATCGTAAGGGTTGAATTTATCTCACCTTCAAGCCCTTTTTTATTCAGTCTATGCTCAAGAATATTCTTGATTCTTTTTATAGTTTCCGAAATCTCTTTATTTTCAAACTGGTTTCTCCATTCTGAAAATCGCTGCTGGTGGTACATTCTGGTTTCAAAAAGCTCCCCCAACAAATAGATATTTTTATCTTCCACCAACTCATTAACCATATCTGTGAGTTCATTCAGGACATATTTTTCGGTATATATTATGGGTTTCGTTATCATTTTTATAATCCTTCTTTGGGTTGCCATGGCCTTAAATTATAAAGCGGACAATTAACAGCCGGGCAATACTTCACCTCCGTTTTATGAAAACAGCAACATTCAAAACATTTGCCATTTATGGCAGCTCTCAAACTCTTTGGGTTCTGCCTGGCCTTTTCGATAGGATCCAATTGTTTTGGAGTTTCCACCAATCCAAGGTTTAATTTCTTCCGATATGCTTTTAAGCCTTCTTTGAATTTCAAATTTACGGTCATTTTATCCCGCCTCCTGCCTTGTTAGAATTAATTTCATGTTTTTTGAGTGCTGCCGGTGTCACATTTCCATTAGTGTGCATTTTGTCGGTAGTTTTCCACCATCTTTTAAAAAAGGCTCAAAAGAAAAAACCATGTAGGATATGAAGGATATTAGGCTTTTCCCGTAAACTTTCTATATATGAATAAATTACTTCCATATAAGAGAGAGTTTGGTGAAAAAAGGTATTATCCTTCATTTCCTACATCCTCACTTAAAAGCTTAATTCCGATATAAAACATGCCGCTTGTTTTTCTGCCGGAATCAAAACGTTTTTTTATGTATCGCCCGAAAGCCTGACCAGCTACGGGTCTATTGCCATTATCCTTGGCCCATTCCTTATATGCGGCATAAAGTTCTTTGGCTGTCACCGTGGCGTTATCATTAAGAATGCAACACTCATCAATAAATATTCCTGTCAAATCCACATCTTTTAGGTATTGTAAATTTGCTTTTTTGACCGCAGCCGGTTCAATTAATCCGATTTTTTGATAATCCAGACAACCGGATAATAGGAAATTAAGAATCCCAGGAGCTTCTTTCTTGAGTTTTTCTGCCAGGTGAACATCTGCTTGCCTCTCGTTTTTTTCCTTCGGCTCCAGGATAAAGCTCAAAGGAAAATGAATTGCCTTAACTCTTTTCCAAAAGGCATAATCATCTATGGGTGCCCTCGGTTTGGAATTGGTCATCATTATTAACAGGTGGGTCTGTTCCCAATCTATATTACGTTTGCCGTGTGGTGGTCTGGCTGTCATCAAACCGCCCCCGGATAACTGTTTGGCTACACCTGAATTAAAGGATCTGCCCTGGCTTGTTTCATTACAATATGCCAGCCTGAGTCCTCTTAATTTCATTAAATCAGCGCTTGGCCCCTGGCTGGATCGTTTCCCATTGGCCCCCTGGTCGAGTATCAATTCGCTTGGAATGGGTGCGGCAAGGTCCAAACCTAAAACGTGTTGAATGATCCCCATAAGAGTATCTTTTCCGTTTCTGCCCTGGCCTGAAAAAATGACGATATACTGTTTAAATGCTCCATGACCGATTAGGCCAGCCCCCAGGAGCAACCGGATAAAGTCAACGGTTTCCATATCATTGTCAAAAATATCAAGCATGAATTTTTCAAATGCAGGACAGACCGCCTCTTGATCATAAATGGTAGGGCAGGCACTTTTTATATAATCTTCGGGTTTGCCGGGTTTTAATTCTCCGGTTTTCAGGTCAATGATCCCGTTCTGGACTGCTAATTGCCATGGTTTTTGGTCCCATTCTTCGCCGGTGATCCCTAAACTTTCGGCTCCGTGTGCTGCAAAATCAATTGATTGTTTCCGATATATTAGCGTATTCAGATAGTGAACACTGGAGGAAACGGCCTTGTAATCAGCGTCAAGTTTATCAACTTTGGCCTGAAGATTTCTTTTTTCTTCCTCGTTGGCGTTTTTTATTTTCGTGGCAATTTCAAGAATTTTTGAATTGATTTCAGCCAGAACTCTCTTAAAAATTCCTTGGATAACGTCACAATCCCGAATGGCTTTTCCGATCTTATCCAATTCCCAATAATGATCAGTAAATTCATACCAAAGACCTGCGGCCCTATCGTTACAAAAAATTCCCTGAAAAGTTTTAATAAATAGGTTTGCTGTTCCCTTCTGGCCCTCGTACGCTGCATTGATAACTTCTTTAGAATCAATCCCGGCCTCTTGCATGGTGTCCGCTGCATCTGCTGTAAAGTGTAGTTTAGCCTCGGTTTTGAAGGTCTGCTCAACGTCAATGAATTTATTTAATTGCTCTCGTACGGCCTCGGGTCCATGCTCACAAAATAAATCATTGAAGTCCTGGCCCGCCTTTTCAGGCATAACAACCTTGGCATTGAATTTTTTAGCTGCACGAATACAAGCTGTTAAACCGCCGCCGTCTTTATCACTGTCATTATCCGAACATAAAATAATTTTTGATCCATTAAGTTTTTCTTTGAGTGGTTCAATTGAATTAACAAAATTGGATTTCATGCCGACGACAACAACCGTTGCACCTGTGGCCTCGTGTACGCTGGCCCCGGTGGCATAACCTTCGACAATATAAACGGTGTCGGGATTGCCTTCTATTTTGAAATATGAACCTTTGGCATGGCATCCATGTTTTTTTGGTAAAAATTTCTTTTTATTTGTTGCCGATATCGTTTGCAGCGTGGAAAGCTGCCCATATGCAGAAAATGGAATTAGCAGCGTTCCCCGGAGATCCCGCCGCAACCCATACGATTTTACTTTTTTGGCCTCAAGGTATGGGTGTGAATCAATAGGCCAGGCCCTATCCCATATATAATTTGCTAAGGGTTTTTTCTCGCTGGTTTCCCTGGCCCTGCCTTTAAAACCGCACCTGTGGCATTGATATAGACCGTTTTCTGAATTTATTGAAAGGGTTTTTTTCTGCCCACCTTCACAATGCGGACATTCAATTCTGACCTCACCTGACCGGCCCTGAATGGCGTCAAGAATAGCTTGACGATCAAATGGGAGTTTGATACTATCCATAGAATCATTGTTCTGCCCCTGCCCGGGTCCGCCTGCAAGCGCCCCGGGTTTTTCTTTTGATTCCATGATCAGCAAACCTCAGAACAAATTGTCTGTCTTGATTCCCATCCCTGAACAGGTTTTTCAGGCCAACGGGTACACCCTGGAGACAATTTGACAGGTTTCGGAAAACTACCTTCTTTAACCCATCGCCAAATAGTGGTCCGATGAACGCCGAATTTTTTGGCAAGTTGTTTGTCGGAAAAGTAAACCATGATTAACTCCTTTCTTTGTGTGGCAGCATGCTATTGAATGCTTCTGTCCCTTTCCGTCAAATTTGACCGGATAGACAAAATTTTTTACTGGATTTGCAAGAAGTCTCTGGAATTATGGGATAAAAAAAATAGTGTAAAAAAGTAAAAAAGCCGCATCTTTTGACACGGCTTTTTTTGAAGGTACTGTGAAGAGAAATTGCTAAGCTATATGAATGTGAAAATCAGTTCTATATCCTTTAAGCTTCTTGTTGTGTGGTATTGGATCTCCTTCAATGGTAGGAAAGATATTTTTCAAATGTTTTCTTAAGCGATTAATGTCTTGCCTATCCGCCTGCAAACAATCAATATCTTTTGCAAAGTCTTCAAATAAGTTGTGCAATTTTTTTTTCTTAAAAAGTCCTAACTGCTGCGGTGTGTAAAAAACCATCCCTTCAGGGGTTGTGATTTCAATTCGAAATGGATTTACTATCCTAAAATGAATTTGTGACCATGTTGTTCCCTCCGGTGTGGAAATCGTCATACCCTTTTTGGGGGAAGGGGGATCAATTTCCTGTATATATTCTGGACAATTCTTGACGAATTCTTCTTCTAATTGTGGACAAACACTTCTATCTTTAACGATTTCAGGCTTATGAAATTCATATTGTACCAAAGTGTAAAAATCATACATAACATGCTCAAAATCTTCTTTGGAAATTGGAGTTACTTTTTTAATACCGCCAAAAGTATCTCGTGCGCGCCCGCAGTAAGGGGAGTATGGATTTAATGAACCATAATCTACATTTTTTTTTTGTATGAAGGCATTTAGCTTAATTTGTGGTGTCTGAGGAAGTTGTTTGAATTCGATGAAGGTAAGGCCCCATCTTTTTAATACCTGAGTCGCTGGAATGAATCTAAAAAAAGTTGGTGGTATGATTTCTTGGTTCATAATACCGCCCTCCTTATTGGAGTTATATTATCCCCGACATCCGCCTGTTGAACCGTGTTACAAAATTCTGCCCAGGCATCCATTAACTTACTCCTTTTATCAAAAAGATCGCCGCGCCTGTATGCTTTTTGAACCTCACTGCCAACACTGTGAGCAAGTGCCATCTCTGAAACCATATCAGGAAAGCTCGTTGTCTCGGAACACCAATCTTTAAAGGTGGATCTGAAACCATGCGGAACCGCCTCAACTTTCATCCGCCTGCAAAGCATGGATATACTCATATCTGATAGCGGCCCGCCCCTGGGTGCTGTAAAAAGGTAATTGCTACCCTCAAATCTTGGAAGATTTTTAAAAAGTTTGATAGCATCAACACACAATGGCACCCGGTGTTCCTGTTTCATCTTCATCCGGTCCGCCGGTATAATCCAAACCTTTTTAACCATATCAATTTCATCCCAGGTGGCACCCCTGCATTCACTTGACCGGCAAACTGTAAATATGATCCATTCCAGTGCCCTGGCTGCCGTTGCAGTACGTTTCCTTAATTCAACCATAAAGGCGGCTATCTGATCCCATGGAAGGGCTTTAAAGTGAGTTTTTTTCTTTATTTTATTTGGCTTTGGTAAAATTTCGGATAAATGCCCTTTCCATCTGGCCGGGTTCTCACCTTCCCGGTATCCACTTACTGTGGCCCAGTTTAAAACTTGTTCAATTCTTAATCTTAGCCGGTTGGCAGTCACGGTTTTTTCGGTCCATATCGGTTTTAGAACTGCAAGGATTTCAGGAAGGTCAATTTTAGATACGGGCAAATCTCCGATAATAGGATTAGCATATCTGTTAATAGATGAAATCCAGTCGTCAATATGTTTTGCATTTGTAAATTCCAGGGCCTTTTTCTTATGGCATTGCCGGGCAGCTTCAGAAAAGGATACTGTCTGCATTGATTTTTTCTTGAGTGTGACTCTCCTGGCCCTTTTTTCGGCTATTGGATCAATACCATCTCTGATAATTTCTTTTAAATCCCTGGCCTTTTCATGAGCTTTGGCAAGTGTGATTTCGGGATAAGGCCCCAATCCAATATTAGCCCTCCTTTCTGCAATCATTGTCCTGAGCATCCAACTCTTTGTCCCCGTATCTTTTATAACAAGTAATAAACCGGATACGGTTCCAACGGCATGCCGCCCAGGCCTGTTTAATCTTTTTACCTCAAGAGCGGTTAATTCTTTTGCTTTTTTTGGCATACTTACCTCCCTATCTCAGAGTAACCATCTGTAATACCATAAAAAATACTATTATTTGATACAAGTTGCAACAAGAAAATACAATATTTCTTTAGGTATGTAAAAAAAGAATATGATAACAGATACTTACCAAGACAGGATAAGACCAGATAAAACAGCTATATGGTAGACACAGATTCCACCCTATATATGGAAACGGTAAAAATCTGCGCGCAGGCGCCTGAAACAGACGGGTTGCTGCTCATCTGCTCACCGGCCGGGACAATGGATACCTTAGGCCTGGCCCAAGCCCTCGTCCCCTTGTTAAAAACCATTCGCTGTCCTGTTTTTACGGCCTGGATCGGCGGGGACAATGTTAACAAGGCCCGGCAGGTTTTCAACCAGGCCGGGATTGTTACCTATGATTCAGCGGAGCAGGCGGTTCGCGCCTTTAAAAATTTGTATCACTATGGTCAAAATATTAAACGGCTCCATGAAATTCCTGTTCGGAAAGATGTCCGGTTGCTCATCGACAGAAAAAAGGCTCAGAAAATCGTCTGGGATGCGCTTGCCGCAGGAGAGAAATCCCTCTTGGAACCGAGTGCAAAAGAGTTGCTCGCTGCCTATGGAATTCCCGTAAATGAGACCCAAATTGCTGATTCGCCGGAAATGGCCCTATCGATATCGGAAAAACTGGGCTACCCAGTGGTGTTAAAGATCTGTTCACCCCAGATTTCCCACAAATCAGACTGCAGCGGGGTGGTCCTTAATCTTGAGACACCCGAAGCGGTTAAAACAGCCTATGCCCGTATCATGGAAGCTGCCATGGCCTTTGCCCCCGGTGCTGACATCAAAGGGGTAACGGTCCAGACAATGCTTACGGACCCGGACTATGAACTGATCATCGGTGCCAAAAAGGATGTCGATTTCGGGCCGGTGATTGTTTTCGGTATGGGGGGTGTCATGACCGAGGTGTTTGAAGATATCGCCATGGGCCTGCCGCCCTTGAACCATTCCCTTGCCCGGCAGATGATTCGGGGAACAAAAATTTCAAGGGTATTAAACGGGTTTCGACATATTGCCCGGGTAAGTGAAACACAACTGGAGGAACTCTTGATACGGACAGGACGTCTGGTGACCGATTTCCCGGAAATTACCGACCTGGATATTAATCCTTTCATGGTCAAAGACGGGAAGATTTTCGCTGTGGACGCAAGGGTTCATATTGCACCTTGCAAAGAAATTTCCCCCCGTCACCTGATTATTAGCTCATACCCTTGGGAATACGAATCAAGGGGAAGAACTATGGATGGGCATGATTTTTTTGTTCGCCCCATTCGACCAGATGATGCAGATATGATGATCGATCATTTTAATTCCCTGTCCAAAAGAAGCGTTTACATGCGGTTTTTTTCCCCTTTAAAACAGTTGTCCAAGCAGATGCTGATCCGATTGACACAAATTGATTATGATCGCGAGATTGCACTGGTGGCATTAATGGGTGAGGACCCTGAAAAAATAATCGGGGTTTCCAGAATTATTGGGTATTTTGACGGCAGTCAGGCCGAATTTGCCGTGACCATCTGCGATGACTGGCAGGGACAAGGGATTGGTGCGGCCTTACTCGTCCAATGTCTTGCGGCCGCACGGAACCAGGGCATGAAAAAGATAATGGGGTTTGTGCTGGCAGAAAATACCCAGATGCTGAAACTGGGAAAAAAATTGGGGTTTAAGATCAAACGGGTTGAGGAAAGTTCCGAATTTGAATTGACCATTGATCTTTGATCATTGATTTGGGATCCTTGGTAATTAAAGAATTGATCTTTAAATTTTCAAGATTGTATTGGGGGTATTAAGGTGGTATAGGGGTTTCTTCCGACAATTTTACAGCAAGGGTCTTTTTTGGAGAAATTTAAGGTAAAATACTGTTTTTTTGATCGCCGGGACCATGAACTGATTGGCATTGTCAATTGTGTTTATGATGCTGACAATATCCTTTATACTCGGAAATTGTATTATCCTTTTTTCCATCCCCTTGGGATAAAAGAAATGGCAGAGTCCAAGGGGCTTCGCACGGCCTATGCCATTGTGAATTTGCTGGAATCCATGGAAAGGGGGGAGATCGAAAACCGCCTCCAGGCGTTGACAGCATTGAAAGATGAGGTGCTCGATACCGCTGGTGGTTCCATGCCGAAAAATACGGGCCGAATCCTTCTTCAGATTATGAAGGAACTGGTCCGGGCCAAGGGCAACTATTCTCTTCAGCTACAACTTGCCCATAATTTCAGGATGGCCGCCTTTGGCAAACCCAGGGTGGTAAGGCGGTTGCTCAAGTATTATCATCTGCTGGAAATGCCCGAAGAATGGAACCAGCTCACCTTTGATGACCATGTCCATGATGCCAATACCTCGGGTCGAAAATCACCCACCTATTTGATCATGGATGCCTGGATAAAGGGGATTCGGCGTTTGCGGGTGATTTACTACCATTGTATTGAACCCAGGTTTGCCGCAGAACTCATCGAAGCGGCCAGAATAATGGAAATTGACCTTCGTATCGGAATTGAACT
>Ga0075111_1000836_pt1 | contig 14308 bp, 12 predicted proteins | sample AntAceMetag02UKK_FD_69787 | JGI IMG/M metagenome (GOLD analysis project Ga0075111, IMG submission 69787) | Saline lake microbial communities from Ace Lake, Antarctica - Antarctic Ace Lake Metagenome 02UKK | ecosystem: Environmental > Aquatic > Non-marine Saline and Alkaline > Saline | place... | reverse complement strand
TCCAGAAGAAGTCATGACAGAGAACAATCAATTTAAAGAAAAAGACCAGTGTGTTAAACTGGAATTAGATGTAAAAAAAGAAACCGAGTGTTCGGTTTGAGGGGGTAACGTACCTTCTCAGTGTATGTTCATTGTAGCATACTTCATGTTCAGTGTCAATACTTTTTCCTCTTTTTTTCGTTTATTCTCCTCTCTTAATCGTTTCTATCGCTTGATTAAGTATTTGATAGTAAAGATTTAAACCAACCTTGCTGATCGAACCTGACTGCTCTCTACCCAAAATATTGCCTGCACCACGGATTTCCAAATCCTTTCCAGCGAGTTGATATCCTGCACCCAAATACGAGAACTTCTTGAGAGCTGCTAATCGTTCTTTAGCTATTTTTGTAAGTGAATGTCTTGGATAAAGAAAATAGGCATAGGACTGATTTTCTCCTCTACCAACTCTACCTCTTATTTGATGCGCCTGAGCCAATCCTAGGCGAGTTGCATCTTCAACAATAAGAGTGTTTACATTTTTTAGATCAAGACCATTTTCAATAATTGAAGTAGCAATTAATACATCATATTTACCATCTCTAAAATCATGGATTGTTTTTATAAGAGTTTTTTCAGGCATTCGTCCATGAAGAGATACAAAGCGCACTTTGGGTAAAAGCTTTTTCAGTCTTTGTTCTGTCGTAGCAAGAGTTCCAATGCGATTATGTAGATAATAAATTTGTCCGCCTCTTTTTAGTTCTTTTTGTATAGAATCTTTTACTAATTTTTTATCAAAAAGAGAGATGTGCGTTTCAACTGGCATCTTGTAGACTGGTGGAGTCATTATCAAGCTAATGCTTTTAAGATTAGAAAGTGCCATATGAAGAGTTCTTGGAATAGGAGTAGCCGAAAGACTTAATATATCAACGTTAGCCCTAATCTCCTTTAATTTTTCTTTTTGTTTCACTCCAAATCGTTGTTCTTCATCAATAACTAAGAGACCTAAATCACCAAACTCAACATCTTTAGAGAGAAGTCTGTGAGTACCAATTACAATATCAATTTTTCCTTCCTTAAGATCTTTTAAAGTTTTCTTTTGCTCAGCAAGCGGCACTAACCTGCTCAATAGCCGAACTTTTGCTGGTAATCCCTTAAGTCTGTTTGTAAACGTTGAATAGTGTTGATCTGCAAGAATAGTAGTTGGGGAGATAAGAGCAACTTGTTTTCTATTGAGAGTAACTCTAAAAGCGGTTCTAATAGCAACCTCAGTTTTTCCAAATCCAACATCTCCACAAAGAAGCCTATCCATGGGCTGATTTGACGCAAGATCTTTAATAATTTCTTTCCATGTCTGTTTCTGGTCTGTCGTTAATTCGTATGCAAAACTTTCTGACAATTTATCTTCAATCTCGAAAAATGAATCATATGAAAGTCTTGTCGAAAGTTTTCTTTCTGCATAAAGCTTCACAAGTTCTTTGGCAAATTTGAGTGCACCTTCCTTAACTTTCTTTCTAGTTTTTTCCCAAATGTTTCCACCTAATCGTGTTAGCCTGGGCTCAGCAAACCCTAAATATGGCGAAAGCTTATTCTCAAGTCCTTCTGGAATAAGCAGAATATCGTTTTGAGCATATTCTAGTTCGTAATAATTTTTATTTTTACGAATAATGATCCCTTTAAAACGACCAATCCCATGGTCTAAGTGAACTATGTAATCGCCAGAAGAAAGGTTGGCAATTGCTTCTTTGGGAACTTTAAATTTCTCTTCAAGCTCTATTGCTTTTAAATCTTTTTCCTTGAGAGCATAGATTCTTTCAATGGTATTCCCAAGAAATTCAATTCTTAGAGGATGTTCAAAATTAATCGGATATAAATCAATAATTTCACCTCTATGAGCATAGTCACCTGGCAGAGTTACTAAACGAGTTTTATCGTAATTAAGGTCATCTAGTTGTTTTAAGAGCTCTAGGGGACTGATCCTGTCTCCTTGTCCTAGAAACACTGAATAGCGTTGCCAAAAAAGATTAAATGCTCGAGCTTCTCGAATTTTAAATTCATTTTTATTAAACCATTCTCTTATCTTTGTAATTTCTTTTGCATCAAAAATAGCCTTAGCTTTGTTCCAAGAAAGGCCTAGCGCTTCGTTAAAAACTTCTGCTTTTTTAGCAAGAATGAGATACATTAAAAAAGATAATTATAATGATAGCTTTGTGTAGTATTGACATCACAGAATCCCTGTGTTAGACTGGTCAAACCTTAGAACTATTGACTTTATAGAGTCTGTATGATATACTGAGAGCAGAGAAATGTTTAGTTCTTTTTCTAACCTTATCTACGAGTGTCGAGGCAGGAACCCCTCCTAAACCTGCTTAGGCCGCAAGGAGTAGGAATCAAGGCAACTGCCCTGGTTTCTATCGCTCGTGGGTAGGGTCAGAGAAAGAACTTTTGTACTTTAAAAGGAGGAAACTATGCCGTTCACCGAACATTGCGAAAATCCCCAATGTCCCAATTCAAGAAAGGATATATTGGGATACAGCGCTTCCAGGGAAGCGGTCGAAAAAGAATCAGTTTGTCCTTTGTGTAAGCAAAAAACACAAATTAAACCCGCCGATTCGTCTCCCTCGGGAAGATCACATAAACACAAGGGCACCTTATAGTGAGGTTGCTCTTTTTTTGTAAACACTAAATAGATTCACTTAGCATTGAAATCGCTTCATTTTTAATTATTTCTAATTTTTCTTGTTCCTCTGGTAGAAATTTTTCTAATACATAACTCTGAGTGATCTCTTTTGATTTTTCTTTAAAATCCTTACCCCATACACCAACCCTAAGACGATTAAATTCATTATTACCTAGATGAGATACAATCGACTTTACTCCTTTGTGTCCAGCTGAACCTTGATCTTTCGAAGTCTTAATCTTCCCCAATGCAATGTCTATATCATCATGAATAATCCAAATATTTTCAGGTTTTATTTTATAATACCTACTAATCGCTCTTACCGCTTGTCCAGATTCATTCATATATGTATGTGAATGAGCAAAAAGTGTCTCCTTGTTATTCAAGATGCCCTCTGAAATACTAGCGTTAAATTTTGATTTTTCAATAAGACTTCCTCCGTATTTATTGATTAAATCGTCAATAATTATTTTTCCTATATTGTGGCGAGTTTTTTTATATTTTTCTCCTGGGTTTCCAAGTCCAAGTATCAAGATCTTGTCTGATAATTTTCGCTTAAAAAGTTTCATAAATATTTTTGACATATGAGTGAATTTGTGTATAATTATATAGTCCAGCAGTTGGCCAAAGCACGAACATTCGTCCACTTGTGGTCATAACATAACTTTCTTTTAGTAGAAGAGGATTCTTAATAGTTAGGCTATGAGCCTTAGAAGAAGATATGTCTAAGTTTTTTAGTTTTCCCCAAAACGATCTCATTTCCTTGAGAGAAAGATCGGTGTCAATGTGCTCCTTAAAATCATCGTAAAGACCAATCATCAAATTAAAATTTTGAAGTTGATTTAGATTTTCAATTTTATTTTTCATTGCTGCTAAAACTTGTTGCTGTCGTTTCATTCTACCAAAATCTCCTTCACTATCATGTCTTGTTCTGATGTATTTGAGTAATGTTTCGCTGTCTAAATGTCTCCAACCCTTCTTTATTTCAAATGGAGAGTAACTGAAATGGGGGCCGGGAAACAGAGGGTCAGAGATGTCCTCTTGAACATAAACATTCACACCCCCTAAATACTCAGTTATTTTTCTAAGAAGCTCAAGCTCAACTATAACTTCGTAATGAACAGTTTTTCCTGTAATTTTAGAAATAACTTCCCCGATTTCGTTTAGCTTATAACCAACAGCATAAAGTGAATTAATCTTACGATAGCCAGAGCTATCGGGAGCAACATAAAAATCTCGAGGGATTGAAAGAAAGCTCGCTTTTTCATCTTTGAATGAAACAAGGATAATGGTGTCTGTCAGATCAGGTGCAGGATTTCCTGCTCCAGGACGACCCAAGACTAATACGTTGGTCCACCCATCCTCATCAACAAAAAGAGGAGATCTGGAAGAAAGCCCAATCCTGAAAATACTGCCAAGATTTGTAAATGATTTTTTAATTGAACTTTCTGTCTCAAATCCTCTATCCTTGGGAAGAGCGAATATTAGGAAAATAAAAAAGCAGAAAATCGTCAAAAGACCAATGTTCTTGAGTGTTTCTGTTAACTTTCTGTTCATTTGAATTTAGTGAGGTTTTCTGTTAAACTTGTGTGATATAACTTACTCAAATTTTATGAAAAAGACGTTTGGCATCATATGGGAATTTCTTCAGGTCGTTCTTATTTCTCTTGTTATCATTATACCGATAAGATACTATGTTATTCAACCCTTCTTTGTCAAAGGTTCAAGTATGGAGCCGACTTTTCAAGATGGAGACTATCTTATTGTAGATGAATTATCTTATCATTTTAGAGGACCAGAGAGAGGAGAGGTCATAGTATTTAGATATCCTCAAGATCCAAAACAATTTTACATAAAACGCGTTATTGGTCTTCCAGGAGAAACTATTCGAGTAGCTGATAACCAAATATTAATAAAAAATAACGAGAATCCAAAAGGGTTTTTCCTTGACGAATCAATATATTTGTCGATAGGCACTTCAGGTAACGTTGAAAAAACCCTCGAAAATAACCAATATTTTGTTATTGGTGATAATAGGGACCATAGTTTTGACTCTAGACGATGGGGAGAATTAGAAAATGATTTAATAATTGGTAAAGTTCTCTTTCGAGTTTGGCCAATAGAATCAGCATCAGCATTCTCATCTCCCCATTACTTAACTCCTTAGTATTTATTTCTATTATATTATATCTTACTTTTGAAACATGCCTAAGCTAAAATACCAAAGACCAAAAGGTACCCTTGATATTCTACCAGAACATCAAGTTTATTGGGATAAAATTAGAACAGTTCTGAATAATGTTGCTAAGCATCATGGATTTCAAAGAATAGACACCCCTATAATAGAAAAAACTGATTTATTCTCACGAAGTGTTGGGTTATCTTCAGATATTGTAGAGAAGGAAATGTTCAGTTTAAAAACTAGAGGTGGGGACAGACTCACTCTTAGGCCAGAGGGAACTGCTTCTGTTGCTAGAGCTTATATTGAAAATGGGATGAAGAATAGGCGACACCCAATAAAACTTTTTTATATTGGGCCGATGTTTCGCCATGAAAAACCTCAACACAATCGCTTAAGACAATTCCATCAATTTGGTTTTGAGGTTATTGGTGCTTCTCAACCTGTTATTGATGCCCAAATTCTTCAAATTTCTTTTGCTATTTTTAAAGAATTGGGTATTGAGGAATTAGCTGTTCATCTTAACAGCATAGGATGCAAGGAGTGTAGGCCCGATTACCTAAAAGAGTTAAAATCTTTCTTATCTCCTCAACTCAAGAAAGTGCCAACTGAATTAAGAAAAAAAATTCAAACAAATCCACTTAGGATATTTGATGTCAAAGACGAAAAATGCCAACGAATTGCCCAAGAAGCTCCTCAGATAGTTGATCATCTTTGTAACAAATGTAAGGCTGATTTCGAAAGACTCCTTGAATTTTTAGATTTCCTAGATATTCCCTATATATTCAATCCTTATTTAGTTAGGGGATTAGACTATTATGCTGGTGCAGTCTATGAAATATTGCCAGCCGACAAGGAATACACAAACAAAGAAGCGCTGGGTGGAGGAGGAAGATACGATTATCTTATTAAAACTCTAGGAGGCAAAGATATGTCGGGCACAGGTGCAGCCTTTGGCATCGAAAGACTAATCGCTTACATGAAAGACAAGGAGATTCCTATAAAAACTAAATCTACAGAACCAGTATTTATTGCTCATCTTGGAGATTTTGGACAAAAAAGAGCTCTTAAGCTTGTTGAAGAGCTTAGAAAAGAAAAGTTCTGTATTCTAGAAAGCTTATCAAGGCCTGGTCTAAATGCCCAGAAAAAAGTTGCAGAAAAATCAGGCTGTCGTTTTATGATAATTGTTAGTCAGAAAGAAGCCCTAGAAGATAATGTTATTCTAAGAGATATTGTTGCTGGGACTCAAGAAGTTATTTCAATAAAAAATATTATTAAAAAAATTAAAACCGTTAAAAAGAAAACTGCCAAAAAGCAGTCTCGGTCGAAAAATAAATGAATAACTCAATAACAAAAAACAAAAAAAGGAGGTGGCTTACATGGTAGAGGTTACTAAACAAGACAGAGAGAATGCAAATTCTCTTATCCGTCGCTTTTCTAGAACAATGAAAGAAAGTGGTATTCTTAGAGAGGTTCGGGCAAAACGTTTTTTTAGAGAATCAAAATCAAAGCATTACAAAAAAGAAGCAGCACTTTGGCGCAATAAAATTCGTGGTCTAAGACATGACATGCTTAAACTCGGCGAACTTCAGCGCGGACAAAAAATTGATCCCGAAAGAATCCGTAAAGAATTCCAAAAAAATGGCTAGATTGCTAGATAGAATTAGTTCTGACATTAAAAAAAACTTAAAACTAGGAAACTCTCAGAAAACTACACTTTTGAGAGGTGTTTTATCGTCCTTACACAATGAACAAATAAGGATTGGTCGAGAGAACGAATTGACTGATGAGATGTCTCTTGAAATTGTCTCAAGGGAAGCTAAGAAAAGAAAAGATGCTATTTCTCTTTATAGAGAAGGGGATAGGCCAGAGAAAGCTAAGATAGAAGAAAAAGAACTAGAAATGATTTTAGAATATCTTCCTAAGCAATTATCAGAAAAAGAAATTATAGGTATTGTAAAAAGTGTCATCACTGATACAAAGGCAACAACAATGCAAGACATGGGAAAAGTGATGGGCTTAGCGATGCAAAAAGCAAAAGGTAGGGCAGACGGAAATATAGTTAAAGAACTGGTTCAGAAAGAATTAAATTAAATACGACATAAACCAAAAAGAGCTTCTTGAGAAGCTCTTTTTGGTTTTTAAGAATATTGTTACTTGGACATTGGAGTACCTAGATTCTTAAATAACTTAAACAACTCACATCTTCGCGACTGAGTTGTTTGAATATATTCATACTATCTATTAAAAAACGACTCATTGCTTTGAGTCGTTTATAATTTTTTCTATTTATCTCCTAAGAGTAGGCTTTGTCTTAGTAATTTTTTGCGCCTTCTTATGGATAAATTATAGCGCCTTGTACCAACTTCATCTGAAGAAATCGCTCCAACAGCAACCAAGTATTTCCCTAGCTCTTGCCCAACAAGGTCACGGAAACTTATCTCGGTGACAATTGCAATTTTCTTAATGCATGGTACCTGAGGAATACCAAAAGTCCGAACACAATACTGTCGTCTTTGAGGCATTAGCCCTCCTTTATTCAAAAAACTATCACAATGGTATATTAATATCACTATTTAGTCAAATAAAATTCCACATCCATAGATGTGGAATTGTTTGTTATTTGTCAGTTATTTTCTCACTCGATCAATACACAGAACACCATCGAGATGATCGATCTCATGTTGAAACGCCTGAGCAAGCACACCCTTGGCTCTCATACTTAGTTTTTCTCCATTTTCATTCGTGTATTTCATTAGAACCTTTTTTACTCTAAATATCGAAACAGAAACGCCGGGAATGCTCAAACATCCCTCTATCATTTTTTCTTTTTTAGCTTTTTTGAAAAAATTACTAAACCGCGGATTAATAAATATTTTTATTGATCTGTCTTCATTCTTAATTGCAAAAACTCTCATATTCACGCCAATTTGAGGAGCCGCAAGACCAAGACCATTGCTTGTCACTTTTAATGTAGACTTAAGATCTTTAATTAATTGACTTAGCTTCGGATTTGAAAAATCTTCAACAATAGCTGATTCTGTTCTGAGAATTTTATTTGGATGTATTAGAATATCTTTCACCATTATTTTGTATTGTGTAAATTATGAACCATAACTATACCACGCCTAGCCCACGAAATCAATAGTTAAGTTTTTTGTTGTCTGATCGTCCTCTCTAGGAATTTTCGAATTAGACTTCTATTGGATCAACGTCTATATCCCATTTAGAAGGAACTTTGATCAATAACTTATTTCTTCTTACAAGTTCCTCTTTTTTGCTTTTAATTATAATTGACCTCGTAAATTTGTTTTTTGTTTTAGCTCTAATAGGAGGGAGTGGTCCTAAAATTTGAATATTTTTATTATTTAAGTTTTCCTCTATTAATAAATTATACAATTTTTTAGCCTCTTTTTCTATTACCTGTTCATTTTTGTGAGAAAACTTTAATGCAAGAAAATGCCAGTAAGGAGGGTAGTAAAGGTCTTGTCTAAGCATCAACTCTTTTTTATATATGTTTTCAATGCGACCACGAGCCAAATTTAATAATAATTGGTCCTGAACGTTGTAGCTTTGTATATATAGCTTATCTGTCGATTTCATTAGTCTTCTAATTAGTCTTACTATTCTTTCATTTGTTTGATAGTCAGGGAAATTTATTAAAAGATCGTAGTTTAGAATAGCAGAAAAATTAAAATTTATTTTAGGAATAGAAAGAATAATACTAGTTGCTATCATGATTCCAGCTTCTTTTTCGTCTATGAATTCCTCTCTCAACTTTAAGCGATCGGCGTTGGTTCGAGCATTGTCATAATCGAGCATAGTCACGTCAACGTCAGGAAAAAGTTCAGAGACCTCTTCGCGTATTTTTTGTGTGCCATGGCCAGAATATTTTATTGTTTCACCCTTGCACTTTCGACATGTTTTAGGCAAGTTCTCTTTGTGTCCACACCAATGGCAAACTAATTTCTTTTTAGCCTTATGATAGACTAGTGAAAAATCACAATTAGGGCAAGAGTAATAATACCCACAATCTTTACAGAAGATATACGTCGCTGATCCTCTTCTATTTTGAAATAAAAGAATTTTACCATTCTCATTAATTGTTTTTTGTATCTCAGCTTTAAGTCGAGGAGAAATATATGAAAACTTCATTCTTGAATCAATCATTTGACCCATATCTATAATACCAGCTTTATTGGGTTTCTCTTCTACTGAAGAATTTAAAGCATAATTTTTCTTTTTTATATTTAAATAACTTTCAAGTGATGGAGTTGGGTCATTAAAAATAACTTTTGCTTCATGAATTTCAGAGAGTTTTAAGGCAACATGCTTGGCATTGTATTTAGGGTGTTGATCCCATGATTTGTGAGAAAATGAACTTTCGTCTTGAATAATAATTAAATTAAGTTTTTTGAAAGGAAGAAATACCCCTTGTCGTGTAGAGAAAATAATTAGTGATTTTCCGTTTAAAATCCTTGTCCAATTTTTCCAAAATTCTTCTTTTTTTATTTCACTATTAAATACAACAACTTTTTTTCTTATTTCAGGATTTAATTTTTCAAATTCATATGTTAATTTTGCGATTTCAGAATACAAAACCAAGCATTGACCTTTCTTTACTAAAGAATTTTTTAAAAGCTTTTTAAATTTCTTCCATTCAAGATTTTCATAATATTCTTTTTTTTTCTCATTTTTCTTCTCTGTAATATTCATTGACTTATCAATATGCAAAATTGCATTTTGATTTTCTTCAACTTTCTTAATATTCTCAGATCCTTCTAGATCTAGTTCTTTCCATTTTTTTTGAGAAACATCTGGCAATACATTTTTCAAAATCATGCCTTCTGCCTCAAAATAATAACGACTTGTCCAGTGAATTACCTTAAAAATATTTTCATCAAAAATTGGTAGGGAAGACAAGGTCTTTTCTATTGGTTTAAGACTAAATTTCTCTCCCTTTCTTAGGCTCATTTTTGCTTCCTTAAAATCAATTGCTTCGATAACAATGCCGATCACCCTTCTTTTCTTTATTTTAATCAAAACTACTCCTCCTGTTTGAATATTATCTTTTGAAAAATAAGTAAGAGTCTGGGACTTATCAAGTCTTATTCTTATTTTTGGAATTATTTTTAATACTTTCATCATAGTTAATGATAAACTTATCCTAAGTTTGGTGCAAATGTAAACTTAGCTTAAGTTTGTCGTAAGGTAAACTTATCCTAAGTTTGGTGCAAATAAAAACTTAGCTTAAGTTTGTCGTAAGGTAAACTTATCCTAAGTTTGGTGCAAATTATCCACATTTGTTTTGACTTTCTATAATGAATGCTATTATAATGTATATATCACATAAACATGCCATAGCTAAAAGGAGGTTCATAGCATTCAAAAGTGATAGAGGCTCTTGTGCGTAGATATTTTTTCTACACATACAGAGTTAGATTCAAAAAGTGCAAGGGGGATCAATGTGTAAAAAAAGAGAAGAAATGGCCCTAGTCGGTGCCATTGTTGAGATGTCTGGAAGATCGACAGAATCAGTCAGAAAGCTTTTGGCTGACAGTGTTCGTCTTGCTAGACACGCCTGCAGAGAATGTAAGGTACCGCTACCGCAGCATCTTGTTGAAAATCTTTGCGTAACATCTTTTTCCATGAATTGTCGCGCAGACACACCAAGAGAGCTGACTCGAAGTACTTTGAATTTTCTAGGGGTGCTCTAACAGCACAAGATCCATCACTAAAGAGGCAACATAGGTTGCCTCTTTTCTTTGTTTTTTAATGCAAAAAGGTTGACTTTCCACAATATATAAGTATTATTATACACGAAAGGACAAAGACGTCTTTTCCTCCTTAATGAGTTCTGTTGCCAGGGCGCCAGACAGGCTCCCACCCCTTGCCGATTTATGGGCCCCTGGCACAGACTCTTCACAATCAAGTTCTTTTGACCATAGAATAGACGTCGTCCTGACAAGAGCAACAAAGGTTGCTCTTTTTTTTATTTCATAGCTTGAATAAGAAATAATGAACGAAAACAAATAGTATTGCTGACTAGCACTCAACCACATGTATTCTTGTAAAAGGCACGAAACAGAGGTATAATGACCGCTAAGTTATAAACTATTATAAAGATATCTATTAATATTTATGAATTCAGAATATATCAGAATTAAAAAAGCACGAACTCATAATTTAAAAAATATTAGTCTTGATATTCCTAAGGATAAATTAGTGGTAATCACTGGAGTGTCTGGTTCAGGAAAATCAAGTCTTGCTTTTGATACTCTCTATGCTGAAGGACAAAGAAGGTACGTTGAATCTCTTTCGGCTTATGCAAGACAATTTTTAGGAATAATGAATAGGCCAGATGTTGATAAGATAGACGGACTTTCACCAGCAATTGCTATTTCACAAAAATCAAGCGGAAGCTTTCATAATCCCAGATCTACTGTTGGCACAGTTACTGAAATTTATGATTATTTAAGACTTCTTTTTGCTCGAATAGGAAAACCACATTGTCCCTCATGCGGCAAACTCGTCACTCATCAATCTGCCTCTCAAATTACAGACCAAATCTTGTCTTATCCAAAAGAAAAGACTCTTTTTGTATTAGCACCATTAATTAAAAATAAGAAAGGTGAACATAAAAAGATTTTAGAAGAAATTGCCAGGGCTGGTTTCGTTAGAACACAAATTGATGGAACAATTACACGTATAGAAGAAGCACTTGAAGCCGAACTTGATCCTCAGAAACATCATAATATATATGTTGTAATAGACAGAATCGTTCTTCCTAAAAACAAAAATCTTTTAAAGGAGGAAAGATCTCGTGTCCTAGACTCGATAGAGACTGCCCTTAAAATGGGCAAGGGATATCTAGTAATTAAACACGATGAAGAAGAAAAGCTTTTTTCTTCTCTTTTCGCTTGCCCTGAGTGTGGTATTAGTATCGCTAAGCTTGAGCCTCATAGCTTTTCTTTTAATTCACCTTATGGTGCATGCTCAGAATGTAATGGTCTTGGTGAGAAATTAGAAGTTGACCCACTATTAGTCATACCTAACGAAGATCTATCTATAAACGAAGGTGCCATTAGGGCCTGGTCTACTGCCTCACACAGAGTTGGTCGTCAAGGCTGGTATTGGTATTTACTTACCGAAGTAGCTGAAAAATATAAATTTGATTTATCTCAACCATTTAAAGAATTAAATGACGAACAAAAACAAGTAATTCTTTATGGGGACGATGCATTTGAAGGGGTTATTCCAAACCTAAAGAGGCGACACAAAGAAAGCCAATCAGACGGAGCTAGGGCAGAAGTCGAAAAATATACTATTTTTGAAAAATGCTCTCTCTGTAATGGAAAGCGCTTGAAAAAAGAATCTTTAGCGGTGTTGGTTGCTAATAAAAATATTTTTGATCTATCTTCTCTTCCTTTGGGGGAAATTTTAAATTTCTTCAAAGATTTTTTTAATAAAAATGAATTGACTACTACAGAAAGAAAAATTGCCGAACCAATTCTAAAAGAAATTAATTCAAGACTAAACTATTTAATTAACGTCGGTCTTGGTTATCTAACCCTAGATAGAAAGTCTTCAACTTTAGCAGGTGGAGAGGCACAAAGAATTAGGTTGGCAACTCAAATAGGAACAGGGCTTTCTGGTGTTTTATATATTTTAGATGAACCATCAATCGGTCTTCACCAAAGAGATCAAGGTAAACTAATTAAAATTCTTAAACAATTAAGAGATCTGGGAAATACTGTTCTAGTTGTTGAACATGACTATCAAACAATGATGGAATCTGATTGGTTAATTGATATAGGTCCTGGCGCAGGCAAGCACGGAGGGCAAGTTATCGCACAAGGGAAGCCTTCTGATATTAAAACAACAAAAACATATACAGGTGAATTTTTGAAAGGAAAACTTCTTATTGAACGAGAAACAATAAAAGGAAAACCAAAAGAATACTTAGAAATTCTTGGAGCGAAAGAGCATAATTTAAAAAATATTAACGTTAAAATTCCTCTTGCCCGACTAGTGGCAATTACTGGTGTTTCAGGTTCTGGGAAGAGCACCCTCATCAATGATATTCTCACTAAAGCACTTTTTAGAGAATTCTATCGATCAAATAAAAAACCAGGGGAACATAAATATATAAAAGGTAAGGAATATTTAGACAAAATTGTAATCGTTGATCAATCTCCAATTGGTCGCACACCAAGATCAAATCCAGCAACATATACAGGTCTTTTTGCTCCTATACGAGAGCTTTTTGCTCAAACTAAAGAAGCGAAAATTCGCGGTTACGGACCAGGCAGATTTAGTTTTAATGTTAAGGGTGGAAGATGCGAAGCTTGTCAGGGGCAAGGCTTTGTAAAAGTAGAAATGCAATTTCTTTCTGATGTCTACGTTGAATGTGAAGAATGTCATGGCACAAGATATGAACAAGGAATACTAGAGATAACTTATAGAGGGAAAAATATTGCCCAGACTCTCGACATGACGGTTTCAGAAGCTAAAGATTTTTTTTCTGGCATTCCAATCCTAAAAAGAAAATTAGAAATTCTTAATCAAGTTGGACTGGGATATATTCATCTTGGTCAGCCAGCGACTACTCTTTCTGGAGGAGAAGCTCAAAGAATAAAGTTAGCGAAAGAACTTTCTAAGGTGCAAACTTCTAAAACTCTCTATGTTTTAGATGAACCAACAACTGGACTTCATCAGTATGATATAAAAAACTTGATGCACATTCTAGATAGTTTAGTTCAAAAAGGTAATTCTGTTGTTGTAATTGAACATAATATAGAAATGATTCGTTTAGCTGACTGGATTATTGACTTGGGTCCTGAGGGAGGAGAAAAAGGCGGAGAGATTGTTGCTCAGGGTAAGCCAGAAACAATAAAGCAAAATCCCAACAGTCATACAGGAAAGTATCTTTAATGGCAGTCTGTCGAAGTCAAACTACGACAAGCGGAAGGACACGGTAGCCTTGTCGCATAACTGACCCTGCTTTGAAGACCACGGATGACCCTTCGATAAACTCAGGACAGGCTGTGGCATTTATTGTGTTCTTAATAGACATACTTAGAAAGATGTTAGTACTTATCCATTTCCACGGAGCTTTCTTCTCTACTAAGAAGACAGCAATATTTATCCACAAGCGGAATATCTATAAATTTGATATAATGAAAAAGTTGAATAAAATGATCTCAACTTTGTCCTAATTTTACAACCTACTAATTACAAAATATTTTAAATATATTAACCGTGTAATAACTTATGAAAAATTTCTCCCCTAAAACATATCATCTAATCTTCTTTTCTCTTCTTTTTTCTTTTTTAATACCTTCAATTAGTTTTGCTTCTTGTGCGTCTGTCCCCCTAAGAGGGGACTATACTGTTTCAGCAGGTTGCACTTTTCCTACTCATAGCAATATTGGAGGAGTAGATAATGGTAGTATTACCATAAATGACGGACA
>Ga0075111_1000829_pt1 | contig 14352 bp, 11 predicted proteins | sample AntAceMetag02UKK_FD_69787 | JGI IMG/M metagenome (GOLD analysis project Ga0075111, IMG submission 69787) | Saline lake microbial communities from Ace Lake, Antarctica - Antarctic Ace Lake Metagenome 02UKK | ecosystem: Environmental > Aquatic > Non-marine Saline and Alkaline > Saline | place... | reverse complement strand
CATTCTGTCGGCTTCACCAATGGTTTCAGCAATGCCGGCCAGTATCTTGCGGTTGTTGATCTTGATTTCGGCGTTAAAGCCCAGCCGGGCAAAAACATCGTCCACCATCTGAACAAGTTCTACTTCATTCAATAATGCATTGCTTCCAATCACATCAACATCGCATTGGTAGAATTCGCGGTAGCGGCCTTTCTGCGGGCGATCGGCACGCCAAACCGGTTGAATTTGATAGCGCTTGAATGGGAAACTGATTTCGTTGCGGTGCTGTACCACAAAACGGGCAAATGGAACGGTTAGGTCGTATCTCAACCCTTTTTCGGAAACCTGACCGGCAAAAGTGCTGGAGTTTTTGCTTTCAAATTCCTCAGGTTTTACTTTGTTCAGGAAATCACCAGAATTTAAAATTCGGAATAAAAGCTTGTCCCCTTCTTCACCATATTTCCCAAGTAAAGTTGAGAGGTTTTCCATGGCCGGTGTTTCGATGGGCAAGTAACCATAAAGTTGAAATACTTTGCGTATAGTATCGAAAATAAAATTTCGTTTCACCATTTCTTCGGGTGAAAAATCCCTTGTCCCTTTTGGTATTGATGGTTTTTGTAATGCCATTGTTATTCTATTAATATGGTGAATTAGATCATGATCAATCTTAACTTTAATTATTTGGATTTATTTTGGATTTTGAGTTTTGAGTTTTGAGCTTTGTGCTTTGTGCTTGAAGCTAATGTTTGTTATGGTGAAAAAAACTTATTTATTCTCCGGATTTCCCAACCTGAACAACATTACATAACCGATTATCCCGGCAAGGATTGATCCAAGCAAGATGGCCAGTTTGGCAATTTCAATGCTGTATTGGTCGGTTGCAAAAGCAAGATTGTCGATAAAAATAGCCATGGTAAATCCAATACCTCCAAGGAATCCAACGCCGATAATATGTTTCCATGACACGCCATCTGGTAGTGAAGCCAGTTTGAATTTTGTCGCTATCCATGCAAAAAATGCAATACCTACTGGCTTTCCCAACACCATACCTACCAGTACGCCGAGGGCAATTGGGTTGCCAATATCTCCAAGCAAAGAACTATTTACTACAATGCCGGCGTTGGCAAATGCAAACAGCGGAATGATGAAAAATGCAACCCATGAATGTAGGGAATGCTCCAGGCGCAACAATGGAGAAATGGCATGTACGCAGTTTTCCTCGATGGTAGAAATGGCATTCAGAAGTTTCTTCCCCTTTTTGGGGTCATCCGGACCTGCCCTCGAATTATCTTTTAGTTTGTTGAGTACAGATTCCGTTGAACTTTCAAATTCATCCGTTGAATTTCTTGCCTTTCCGGGAATTGCAATTGCAAGTAAAACCCCAGCAACTGTAGCATGAATCCCTGATTTAAGGACAGCAAGCCACAGGAAGAAACCTAAAAATAGATAAATCGAAACCCTGAATATTTTTAAGTAATTAAGAATCATCAATAAGGCAAAAATTGCCAGGGCAAATAAGATCGGGACCAATGCAATTTTGGAAGTGTAAAAAATTGCGATGACCAAAACGGCACCAACATCGTCAACTATAGCGAGCGCGGTTAAGAAAAGTTTTAGGGCTGTAGGTACCCGTTTGCCAAGTAAAGTTAGTACTCCCAGTGCAAAGGCAATGTCTGTTGCCATAGGAATTCCCCAGCCCGGCCATCCCTCGCCAAAAAAATTAAATATTTCGTAGAAGAAGGCCGGGATCAGCATTCCTCCAACAGCAGCAAATGCCGGTAAAGCTGCCTTTCTGAATGTCGAAAGTTCGCCAGTTTGCGTTTCGCGTTTTATTTCCAATCCAACTAAAAGGAAAAAAACAGCCATCATGCCATCATTAATCCAATGTATCAAGGTCTTGCTTACTTCAAAGCCTTCGGTACCAATAGTGAATTTTTGCTGAAAAAACCCAAAGTACGCCTCGGAGTAGCTGGAATTGGAAAGCACCAGCGCAAGTACAGCAACAATGATGAGCATAATACCACTGAATGCCTCCATTTTAACAAACTTGTTAAGTGGATTAATAAGCTCGAAGAGCAAAGGCTTTTTTCTGAAGAATCTAAATGTATTCATATTCATAATGTTTTTTTGATCTGATTTACTTGCTTGTCCTTACCTGTATATTTGAAATTTGCTGTCATTGATTGTCAATTATGGTCATTGGTTGTCACTATAAAATGATACGCGACCACCTTCGCTAAAGTTTCGGCGGTGGACCAATGGCCAATGACGATAAATGACAGCGTAGCAAAATGACCTGCGAAGCACAATTGACGGTGAAGCACAAAGGCTCATAAAAGCAGTATCTTAATTTCAAATTAACTTTAAAATAAACCGATTGTATCGGGAAAACAAAAACTATAACAATGTTGCAAGTTGCAACCTGTAACCTGTAACCTGTAACCTGTAACCTGTAACCTGTAACCTGTAACCTGTAACCTGTAACCTGCAACCTGTAACCTGTAACCTGTAACCTGCAAAGACTCCGAACTGTTTGTAAGCAACAAAATTATCGTTAACATGTTAGCAATAGTGACTTTTTAAGAGTCTAATTATTAACTTCAACACCAATTTCATCCAGGAGTTGAGCAATATAGTTACCCACTTCACGGCCTCCTTCTGGCGGTGCCCAGGGGGCAAAGTTTTTATCAGTTGACAGCCGATATGGACCTTGCTTGATTTCATAAGCTACCGATCCGGCTTCAAGCGATAGCAGCATATGGTAAGCCTTAGCGGGAATTTCAACACCATATTTTCCATCCCGGTTATCCAGTATTGCGTGATCGGTAACCTTCCCACTCTCATCGAATATGATAACTACAAAACGCCCACGCAGTGCAAGAAAAATTTCAAACCTATCTGGATCTTCATGCTTGTGTGGCTGGATGTAAGTTCCCGGCTCCATGGCATTCAGCATACGGTGGAGTGGATCCTCAAGGTCGGGATGAAAATTGAAGCTCATCCGTTTTCGCTCCACGGTTTTCGCTTTCGCGGAAGTGACATCCAGAAATTCGTCGGTGATTTTTATCATTAATGATATTTTTAGATTGCAAAACTACTCAAAATAGAGATTCTATTCAGGACCCGGCCCAAAGTCAAATCCTGAATATCTTCAGAGATAGTCAGCCCCCGGATATCATCCATGTCAAAAAATTGCTTAAATCGTTTTGCACTTTCGCATTGAACTTTATCAAAATAGATATCTTTGCCCACTATGAGAATATACTCCTATATCCTGCTGATAATATTGCTTTTTGTTGGTACAAGTATATCCGCACAACAAACGTCATATAGTCAGACAATCCGTGGGCGCGTGCTGGATAAAATTACCACAGCTCCCTTGCCCGGTGCCACGATTATTATCACCGGAAGCGACCCGATAGTTGGCACATCAACAGATATTGATGGTTATTTTCGGTTGGAAAACGTTCCTTTGGGAAGGATAGGCTTGCAGGTTTCATACATCGGGTATCAAAGTGCGAATTTGGCAAACCTTGAACTTACTTCGGGCAAAGAGTTGGTGCTAAAAATTGAGCTGGAAGAAAATGTATTCACAATAGAGACCGTAGTTATTAAGGCAGAAACTGACAAGGACAAGCCTTTGAATAAAATGGCTTCGGTGAGTGCCCGCTCCTTTAGTGTAGAGGAAACCAACCGTTTTGCGGGAAGCTATGGCGACCCATCGCGGATGGCCTCGAACTTTGCCGGGGTTTTTTCGGTAAGCGATTCAAGGAACGACATCATCATCCGGGGCAACTCACCCATGGGCCTGCTCTGGCGATTGGATGGAATTAGCATTCCCAACCCAAATCATTTTGGTGCTTTGGGAACAACAGGTGCCCCTGTTAGCATACTCAACAACAATCTGCTTACCAATTCCGATTTTTTCACAGGTGCTTTCCCTGCTGAATATGGCAATGCTTTGTCGGGGGTGTTCGATTTGCAGATGAGGACCGGGAACAACGAAAAGTTTGAATTCGCAGGGCAAATTGGCTTTAATGGATTTGAAGTTGGGATAGAAGGCCCTTTCAGTAAAAAAAGTCAGGCATCCTACATGGCAAGTTACCGCTATTCAACCCTGCGGGTTTTCGAAGCATTAGGCATCGATTTTGTGGCCGGAAGTTCAATCCCCGATTACCAGGACCTGTCGTTTAAAATTGATCTCCCTACAAAAAATTGGGGCCGGTTTTCACTCTTTGGAATTGGTGGAAAAAGTAAAATAAAAATCTATAATAGCGAGAAAGATGAGGAGGAGTTTTCGTATGGGCTGCTTGGGACCGACACGGATTTTTCGTCTAACATGGGTACGATTGGGCTATCAAATATTTACTTTTTTAGCGAAAACACCAAACTAACAACCAATCTTTCTGTACAAGGATCCGAAAGCATTACCTATATCGATTCGATAGTACAAACGGAGCCACTTGAAAAATTTGACTTTTACCGCTCAGATTATAAGGAAACTGTTTATTTGGCTTCTGCCAATCTTTCGCATAAATTCAACCGAAAGAATAATATTGAAACAGGATTAACCTACAGTCATTATGATGTATTATATGCTGACAGTGTTTTTGATGAAGAGGTTTTTAAAATACACACCCTGGCTGAAGGTACAATGGGTATTTTTCAGGCACATTTTCAATGGCAACACCGCTTTAGCGATAAATTGATGCTTAACAGCGGATTGCATTTCCAGGATTTTACCCTCAACAATAGTTGGGCCTTGGAGCCCCGGGTAGGCATGAATTGGCAATTCCAACAGGAACAATCTTTAAATTTCGGCTATGGCCTAATGAGCCAGACCCAGCCAAAAATGAACTATTTTACCCAAAGCCAACTACCAGATGGATCGTACATAGAAACCAACCGGGATATGGATTTTTCGAAAAGCCACCAATTGGTGTTGGGCTACGAGTACTTTTTTGCAGGCCCCATGCGCTTCAAAACCGAAACCTATTATCAGTACCTTTTCAATGTTCCTGTTAAAGCAAGCTTCCCAGAATATTCGATGCTCAACCAGGGCGACTATTTTGCCATAAGCCTTGAAGATAGCCTGATTAACCAGGGAAAGGGGTATAATTACGGGATTGAACTGACTTTTGAAAGATTTCTTTCACAAGGATATTATTTCCTGTTTACCACATCTTTGTTCCAATCGAAATACCGGGGTTATGACGAAAAACTGAGAAATACTGCCTACAATGGAAATTATGTAATAAACGCGCTGGGTGGCTACGAAATTAAGGTAGGGAAGCACAATAGCATTGCATTTGACCTTAGGACAGTTTTTGCCGGAGGCAGAAGATATACGCCCATTGATGTTGATAAGTCGATGGAAACAGGTACTACCGAGTACGATTGGTCCAGGGCATACGAGTTACAATACGACCCCTATTTTACTTTGGATGTAAAAATTAGCTTTAAAATGAACACTAAAAAACTCTATCAGGAGTGGTCTCTTGATATCAAGAATATTACCGACCAACAAAACACATTTCAGCAATTGTATAACCCGCTTACTGGTGAAATCCGTACCGATTATCAACAGGGACTTTTCCCGATGTTTTTTTACAAGATTAGGTTTTAAAATGTTTCGGGTTTTGCGTTACGGGTTTCGGGTTGCGTGACTTTATAGGCAAACACTAATTAACCCACCCTACAACCTCACATCCACCTTCTTCACCATTCGATCTTTCCATTCCGAGAAGGTTCCATCAATAATTTTCTCCCTTGCAGTTTTTACCAACCACAGGTAAAACGCCAGGTTATGCTGACTGGCAATCATCAGGGCGAGGTACTCATTTGCAATAAACAAATGCCTGAGGTAAGCTTTGGAGTATTGTGAATCAACAAAGGAATGTCCGTTTGGATCGATGGGTGAAAAATCATCTTTCCATTTTTCATTTTTCATGTTCATTATGCCCTCGCTGGTGAAGAGCATCCCATTTCTTCCGTTGCGTGTGGGCATCACACAATCGAACATATCCACACCGAGGGCGATGCCTTCGAGAATGTTTGAAGGTGTGCCCACTCCCATCAGGTAGCGGGGTTTGTCTTTGGGCAAAATCGAACAAACCAGGTCGGTCATTTCATACATCATCTCGTGCGGTTCACCAACCGATAGTCCGCCAATGGCATTACCTTCGGCTTCCCTCGAAGCAATAAATTCAGCCGATTTCTTACGAAGGTCAGAATAAGTGCTACCCTGCACTATGGGGAATAAAGCCTGCTTATGGCCATATTTTGGTTCAGTGTTATTGAATTGTGTTATACACCTGTCGAGCCAGCGATGGGTCATCTCCATCGAAGCTTTGGCATAATCGTATTCACAGGGGTAAGGTGTACACTCATCAAAAGCCATCATGATATCGGCACCGATGATACGCTGAATATCCATAACATATTCAGGTGTAAACAAGTGGCGTGATCCGTCGATATGCGACTGAAAGTGTGCACCTTCTTCAGTAAGCTTGCGCTTGGCCGAAAGCGAATAAACCTGGTAGCCTCCACTATCGGTAAGCATAGGCCGATCCCAACTATTGAATTTGTGCAATCCACCTGCCCGTTCAATAATGTCCAGTCCGGGCCTGAGATAAAGGTGATAGGTATTCCCAAGGATAATCTGTGCTTTTACATCATCTTTCACATCCCTGAAATGAACAGCTTTTACTGTACCTACCGTTCCCACTGGCATAAAAATCGGGGTTTGTATTTTGCCGTGACCGGTGGTAATTTCCCCGGCACGTGCTGAGCTTTTGGGATCGTTGGAGAGTAATTTAAAATCCATGAATTCGGTTTTGAAATAAGGTGGGCAAAGGTAGAACTTTTTGAGAGGGGGTGACTTAGCATAAAATCAAAAATACCGACTAAAATATTTACATTTTTGTACATTTGTGGATTACACTTTGAGCATATGGAAATTTCAATTTTAAATCAAGGCTTTAATGCCGACAACAAAAACTCAGTTGGAGAGAAGCTAATTTTTTTTCTGGGCCAAAAAGATTTTCATTCTTTCACTGGGATATCTGCCTTTGCAAGTCCTTCTGGTATTGAGGGATTACATAAATACATTCTAAAGGCAAAGGATAACTTCAGGAATATAAGCTTTATCGTTGGGATTGACGACCAGGGTACTTCAAAGGAGGCTTTAGATTCATTATTATCAATAGGGGTTAATTCGTACGTTTTTTATCAAAAATCACCCACAATTTTTCATCCAAAAATTTATCTTTTTGAGGGTGATAAAACTTCTCAGTTAATTGTTGGTTCATCCAATCTTACAGCGAGAGGATTATTTACTAATATCGAAACCTCTCTGTTAATCGGCATTGACAATACCGTTAAAAATGAAAGGAAAATTATTGAAGACCTCAAAGCATATTATAAAGGGATATTTAATTACAAGGATCCTAACCTGAAAAAGCTGACTCCTAAATTAATTAATCGCTTAGTCAAAATAAATCTAGTTCCAACTGAAACAGAAAGAAAATCTAATTGGGATGCAGTTAAACAATCTGCAAGCAAGGAATTTGAAAAATTGATTTTCAAAATATTTCCAAAAAGGGAAATTGCCAAAATCCCATCGAATTTTAGAGTAACTCGTAAAGCCTCCAAAAAATCTACAGAACCAAAAAACAAAACAGTTGGTAAATCGTCCTTAAAGGGTAATTTGGTTTGGACAAGAAAGAATTTACCGGCATCAAGTGTGCAAGATGCTGGAACCGGAACAGCCCCAACCGGAGGACTACGCCTGGTGCAGGATAAGTACAAAGTTGAAGGTAAGGTAATTGACCAAACAACCTACTTCAGAAATGTAGTTTTTGGAAATTTCAAATGGGAAAAAGTAAAAGCTAATCCATACGTTGAGCTTGCTTCAGTACCGTTTGAAATTACCATTATGGGGAAGTTTCAAGGGAAACACACCCTGGATATTCGACACAAACCTTCTGGTGAAGCAGGTCAGCATAACTATACTACTTCAATTTCGTGGGGAAATATTGGAGAAATCATTTCAAAATCAACATTGACGGGAAAGCGTCTCGACCTATATTCCCCAATGAGGAAAAATGGGGCATTCCAATTTGTAATTTCCTGACTACATATTCATTAGTACAAACTGTTAGTAACTCTTTGGGATGCTAATATTGCTATTTGAAAAATATATAATATCTTTGGACAAAATTTGTCCAAAGCATGGAATTGGAAAAGACTTTTGGGGAAACAGTAAAAAAATTACGTGAGGCCCGAACACTGACTTTACGTGAAGTAGCCCAGGAATTAGGAATTGATACCTCAATGCTTGGCAAGATTGAAAAGAACAATCGCAAACCTACCAATCCACTCATTGAAAAGTTTGCGAAATTTTTCGATGTCAGTGCCAGGGATTTAACTATTGCATTTATGAGCGATACTGTGGCATATCATGTTTTAATCAATCAGGATGTTGCGCAAGAGGTATTAAAGGTTGCCGAGGAGAAGGTAAGATATTTGAAAGGGCAAAAAGAACAAGTTTAATGAAACTAATAACACAAGCATCGGCTAAAAAACTTAGGGGTGGGTTTTACACACCTGAAGCAATTGCGACTTTTGTGTTGCAATGGGGGCTTAATGGCAGTTCTGATTGCGACATCCTGGAACCAAGTTGTGGCGATGGTGTGTTTTTGGAACAACTCCACAAGCTCAATTCAAAATATAGTTCCATTACTGCTATTGAATTAAATGAAGATGAGGCGAAGAAAGCAGATGCAATTGAAATTAGAAACAAGCAAATAATTAATGCCGATTTTCATACTTATTGCAACAATACCCTACAGCGTTTCGACCTAATTATTGGCAACCCGCCTTACATTCGATACCAATTTTTTGATGTAGAACAGCAGATAGAAGCTGAGACTATTTTTATCAGGGCGGGACTTAAATATTCAAAATTGGCGAATGCCTGGGTTTCCTTTGTCGTTGGTTCAACTCAACTTCTTAAAGAATCAGGTGGGAAAATCGGTTTTGTGCTCCCTGCAGAGATTTTACAGGTTAGTTATGCGTTGCAGCTGAGAAATTTTATCGCCCAAGTTTATAACAAGATTAATATTATTTCATTCGAGAAGCTTGTATTTCCTAATATTCAACAAGAAGTTGTGCTTCTGCTTTGCGAGAAAAACAACACAAAAGACCACAAAATTGAGCATATTGAATTAAAAGATGCCACTGAATTAAAAACACTGGATGTTGCCCGATTAAGAAGCCCCAAAAAACAAATCGACTTCAAATCAAATAAGTGGACATTTTATTTTTTGGAGCAGGAAGAAATTGACTTTTTGGAAAACATTGAAAAGCATCATAATATTCCAACGATAGGCGACTATGCAGATGTGGAAGTTGGTATTACAACCGGTTCAAATGATTTTTTTACGGTTCCCCTTTCGACAGTAAATGATTTTGAATTGCAGGATTATGCCAAACGGATGGTTGGCAGAAGTGTACAGGTAAACAGTGTTATTTTCACTGAAAAAGATTGGGCGATTAATAAAAACTCCAAGGCGAAAGCCCACCTGCTTGTTTTCCCAAGTATGAAAAAATTGTATAACAAGAATGGGGCAATTCGTTACATTGACTTAGGGGAAAGCAAAGGAATCCATAAAGGGTACAAATGTGGGATTCGGGATGAATGGTATATTGTACCATCTTTGAAAATTTCAGATGCATTATTCATCAGGCGAAATAACAGATACCCCCGCTTAATTATCAACAAGGCAAAAGCCTACACTACTGATACAATGCACAGGGTATTTTTAAAACCTGAAACTGAAATTAAAGCTTTTACAGCAAGTTATTACAATTCACTTTCCCTTGCTTTCACCGAAGTTTGCGGCAGGAGTCATGGTGGTGGTGTATTGGAGCTAATGCCTAATGAAACTGAAAAAGTTCTTCTTCCTTATCACCCAGGCAATACAAATTTACTTTCTAATATAGACAAACAAATTCGGAGCAAAACCGATATTGAAAGCATTCTGAAATGGACTAATCAGGAAATTTTAAAAAAACACTATAATTTGACGGATAGAGAAATTAACTTAGCTCACCGTATTTGGCTAAAATTATCCAACAGAAGATTGAACCGGGGGAAATAATTATAATCCTATTATTGAGCCAAACCTAAGGTAACAATTTAATAAATGCGTTTAAATCCGAATACAACATACGTTCAAGTTCCCCAAAATTATCCAGCCTTGTCCGAGAATACAGAAAGCCATAAATATGAAACTGCCGTGCATCAACTTTCCTCAATTCCAGAGGCCGTTCAATTTGCGCCAACAATTTATCATAATCGAAGGACTCAATTTCATTGGCATCATAGCCCGTGTTATTATTCAGGATTATGATACTGAAAACATCCTCGGTACAAGTTGAAAGAATATGCTGCCAATCGGGGTATTTGTTTTCCATAAGCAATTGGTAAGGATTGAATCCATAGGCATAATGCGTCAATTCTGCCGAAGTACACCATCCGCCAAATCTTAAAGGGTTAACTTCAATGGGGACAATATTCCCTTCCTGGTTTACACGCACTTCCATGTGTAGCGGGAAGTTTTTCAAGTTGACCAGCTTACCAAGTTCTTCAAGAAAGTTAGTAAAGCTTTGCAAATTATCAAGTATCACCTGTTTCGATGTAATGTACAACCTATCGCTCATATCTTCGGCAGAAGCAAAAATATGTTTCATCATGCCAAGAACCACAGGATTTCCTTCACTATCAAAGTAGGCATCAATGGTATATTCATCTCCTTCAATGATCTCCTCAATAATAAACTTCTCAGTATCCACAACCTCCCTTGGATAGGTATCTTTTACAATGTCAATTTCTTTCCTGATCTTATTCCTGACTCCCGGCCAGTTTTTGCTATCGGAAACCCTAAAAACCCCAAGGCTGAAAAAACCTACCGAGGGTTTTATGATAAAAGGCATTGGCAATGCATCCACATCAAGATTTTCCAATTCATCAAGCGAAACCGCTTTGAAGAAAATATCGGGATACATTTTTGAAAGTAATTCCCTGAACTTTACCTTATCTTTAAAAATACTCACCTTTTCGGGCAAGGTACTGAAGCCCAAATTTTCGGCAATCCAGCCCACCGAGTTTTCCGAAGATGTATAAACCATCGAATCAGGATTGCTTTTCATCTGCTGAACCACCTCGTTTGCTTGTATAAAATTTATTCCATTTATTGGAAGTAATTCTTTTGATGCTTCATTGTGCAAAACCGGAAATTGAAAAGTTTCGAGGGTATTTTTTAAAAAATCAGATACATAAGGTTTATCAATAATTATCAGGTTCATAAAATATGTTTTTATATTACTTTATAACTGCATTAAATAGATTCTTCGCTTCGCTCAGAATGACAAACTTCTCCGGATAGTGAGGTGAAGGGAACAGTGGGCGCTCTGCGCCTGCTGTTCCCTTCACCATCCCACCTCAAAGCCCTTTGTCACCTCGAAGGAGCTTGCGCCTGAGAGGTCTATTATTTTTAGATTGGCTTTCAGTACTTTATAGATACTTGTCATTAGTAGAGCACAGTCCCGCACATCTGTTTTGTTGCAATGCTATCAGCCTAATACAAATACTTTTCATTTGTAGCCATAAATCTAGTGGGTATAGCGTTGCTAATTCAACAATATAAAATAGAAAATGCAAAAATAGTCAAATCAATACTGGGCTTAACGGAACTAATAATTTGTAAGATTTTTATTAAAAAATCAATAATTTTCGATAGAGGAATGATACTTTTGCCGGCTACAAAATCCAATTATGACTTTTGAATTTGATTTCTTAAACAACCCCTTACTTATAGTGCTTTTTGGGATATTTATGTTTTCCCTCTTGGTACAATTGGCATATTTCTGGATTGTATTTGGCAAACTGGCATTTTTCAAACCCAAAAATATTTCGGACGGGCAACCCCCGGTTTCGATAGTTATTACGGCCCACAACCAATACAGCGACCTGAAAGAAAACCTACCCTATTTCCTGGAACAGGATTATCCTGAATTTGAGGTGATGGTAGTCAATGATAACTCTGAAGATGGGTCAACCGAATTGCTTCAAGATCTTTCGCACCTTTACAGCAACTTGAGTATTGTTAACCTCAATCAAAGCCTCAACTGGTTTAAGGGAAGGAAGTTTCCACTGTCTTTGGGAATAAAATCAGCACGTCACGAGGTATTGATCCTCAGTGATACCATCTGCAGACCGGTTTCGAAAAGCTGGATAAAGGAAATGGTATCGGCGCACACTCCTTCAAGCGAAATAGTGCTGGCATATTCTACATATGACACTAAATCGAAGATGAACCTATGGTACCGCTTCTCAGCATTTTACGATGGCTTATTTTATTTATCGATGGGGCTGGCTGGCAAACCATTTAAGGGTATCGGGAAAAACCTTTCGTACCAGAAACAATTGTTTTACAAGCACAAAGGGTTTAGTTCGCACTACAAAATTACTGTAGGCGACGATGAAATATTTATCAATCGAACGGCCAGAAAACAAAATACTTGCATCCAATTATCGCCGAGGAGTAAAGTGGCTGTAGTAAAACCCATCTCTTTTGCAAACTGGCTTAAGGTCGAAAAAACACGTATCTTCATCAGGAAGTTTTTTAAAACAGGTAGCCGCATATTTATTTCGCTTTTCAATACTACAACATTATTGTTTTTTGCTTTGTTTGTGGCACTTTTAATAATTGGTTTCGACTGGAAATTATTAGTTCCACTCTTTGGTTTGCGCCTCGTCAGTCAATATATAATTTTTGGCTTTGCAGCTAAAAAACTCAACGAAAAAAGGCTTTTATTGCTATCACCCCTACTCGAACTACTGGTGATGCTCACCGATTTTTTTATTTGGTTGAGATTGCTGTTTGGCCGTAAAAATAAATGGAAATAGATACCATGAAAAAATACAACTTCGATGAGATCATCGCCCGGGAAGACACCGATTGTGTAAAATATGACCTCAGGGAAATGTTCTTTAAAACTAACGATGTGCTGCCAATGTGGGTAGCCGATATGGATTTTCGTACCCCGGATTTTATTATTGATGCCATCAAGTCGAGGCTGGATCACGAAATACTTGGATACTCCATCCGGGGCGAAGGTTTTAATGATTCCATAGTTGCCTGGATGAAGAACCGTCATGACTGGGATATTAAACAAGAATGGATCAGTTTTAGCCCGGGTGTGGTTCCTGCTGTAAATATGATCGTGCTTGCTTTTACCGGGCCCGGTGATAAAATTATCGTTCAACCTCCTGTATATTTTCCATTTTTCATGGCTATCGAAAACAATGGGCGGACAAAAGTTGAAAACCCATTGAAGCTTGAAAATGGCCGCCTGAGTATAGATTTTGATGATTTACGGATCAAAGCAAAAGGTGCAAAAATGATCATCCTCAGCCACCCTCACAATCCCGGCGGCAGCGTATGGACGAAGGAAGAACTTATCCAACTTGCAGAAATCTGCATCGAAAATGATGTATTAATGGTATCTGATGAAATCCATTCAGATCTTGTCTTCGAAGGCTTTCGACATATTCCCCTGGCATCAATCTCTGAGGAAACAGCTCAACTTACCATCACCTGCAATGCTCCTTCAAAAACATTTAACCTCGCCGGCCTGGCAACTTCCTATCTTATCATCCCCAACAAAAATTTGCTGGACCACTACAATGAAATGCTGAACGACAAAATGCATGTAAATATGGGCAACATGTTTGGCCCCATTGCATTAAAATCTGCCTACCAACATGGAGAAGAATGGCTGAAACAATTGCTTGACTACGTTTGGGGGAATGTCTGTTATGTTGACGATTTCCTGAAAAAGAACATTCCGCAAATCAAGGCAATCATCCCCGAATCGACTTATATGATTTGGCTCGACTGTAGGGAACTTGGTCTAAAAGGCGATGCATTAAAGGATTTCTTTATCGCAAAAGCAAAAGTTGGTTTTAACGATGGCCGGGTTTTCGGTACCGGTGGCGAAGGTTTTATGCGTATAAATGTTGCCTGCCCGCGAACAATGGTTAAGCAGGCTATGGAGCAAATCAAGGCAGCAATTTTGAAGATTGATATTGTGGTATTGTGATTATTTTGAATTTTGAATTTTTCAAATCAAATATCGAGTAGATTTTTTTAGTCTAAAAACGGACACAATTAAGAGATAACATAGGAGGGGGGATTTAACATAAATCCGGTGGGCTTAGTCTGCAAGGTTTTTGTTATTTTAAGCTGAAATAATTATCAACTGATTGTTTAATCGTATCTTTAATCTCAGCCCAAAACACCTTTT